>ERZ791603.35-NODE-35-length-107118-cov-18.239644_pt1 | contig 107118 bp, 115 predicted proteins | sample MGYA00509966_ERZ791603 | MGnify/ENA primary metagenome ERZ791603 (study PRJEB30046, sample SAMN00791931) | human gut metagenome | study: EMG produced TPA metagenomics assembly of the A metagenome-wide association study of gut microbiota in type 2...
AGTCATCGGGCACTATCTGAACATAAAACACTATCAGTAAATTGGAGTCATTACCGCCTTCGCTATGCTGATGATCCGCTTAACTGATTCAGGCGACACCATCGACATCGGATTACTTCATTGAGAGAGGAGGGCCACCGATGCTGGTGGCTCTTAACTACCACCTGCTTTCCCGCAGGCTAAAAACACCCACCTCTTACCGCCAGGCTACCGAAGCACCCACCGACTTCCCGACGGCCACCAGCTGCCGAAACAGAACGCTTGGACGCCTCACACCCACTGCGATAATTAAACCAACGAGAAAACAAGTTGTTTAAAGGATTATCACAATGAACTATATCGCCACTGTAAACACTCCCGCGCATGGCACCATCTCTGTTACATACTCCGATATTGAAAAGAACATCCTGGGCGCCTGGCGCGAAGAAGAGACCATCCAGCTGTCCGGAAAAGAGAAGCAGCAGATCGCCAACGACATCATTTGCAACCGTCGATTCACGCGTGTCTTCGAAAAAGCTTATGTCACCACCTCAGGATTCGGGGTGTTTATCTTCCCGGTTCGAAGCGGGCGGTTCTGTCAGTCAAAACTCATCGAGCTCGCAACACAGATTGCTGTGTGGATCAAAACAGAGTCCGGGTTCGACTTTACAGACCAGGAAGCAACCGCGCAGAGTGTGCGGATCGCCGACAATGCTCTTAAGTGCAAAAACGTCATTTACGAAGCCGGTATCGACTCGTGGAAGGTCACTTGCCGGGAGTTCGTGAAAGAGATGCACGCCAGCAATCGGATTCACATACTGGCTGGCAAGTAAGAGGGGAGGGGGCTGGAAACGCCCCTTTCTTTCCGTCCACCAGCTCCCGCAGGGAAATTCAGGAGCGGGCAGAAAGCCATCCGGGCAACCTACGGGAAACGACCAGAAAATTTTCGGGAAACGGCGGGGGTCGCCTCATGGGAAAAATTTGTATAGAGGGAGACGCCAGAATCGTCGCCAGCTGGTGGACATAAGCTGTTTTTGCGCCATACGTCCAGCGCTGTGATCTGCGCTGCATTGTTAGCGCGTACACGTTGCGCCAACGTGCTAATGATACGTGAGCGCCCACGGATCGCGCCAATATTGCCGACACGCCCCGAAGGATAGCGCGGATCGCGTCACCAGACGATCACGCCCACGACACGACAAAATAAGCCACGCGCTAAAACGCTTTTAAACGCGCTATAACGTGTTTTTTACTGTGTGTAATGGGTATGTACTACCACACGTAAAAACACGTTAAATTGGCGCGTTTATGGCGCTTATTTTTGGTGTGAATGAGTGAACGCCAGATAAAAGAAAACGCGCCATTGTTGGCGCGTTATGGTGGAGATCCTGAAACGAAAAAAAGCGCCCATAGTGGGCGCTGGTGGCTAAATGCTGTTTTGCAACTTTCCGATCATTTCAGACAAGCGCAAATATTCTCTTTTCCGTTTACAGTCTCGCTTGCTGTTAAGCAAATCAGAGAACGTAAAGTTTAGCGCGTCACGTTGGGCGCTTAATTCATCGATGAGTTCAAGTTTATAAGCGCGATATTTAGCGCGATACTCCGCGCGGATCTGGTCATAGCTAATCATGATTTTTATCCTTAAAACTAGCGCCCACTATGGGCGCTGAATCCGTCTACTTATGCTTTGAAAGCGTCAGCCAGATAGTTATAAAAATCATTTTTGATAAAGCGATATTGCTGCGATCCGTTTTTGGCAGCGCCCATTCCTTTAATCTTCTCGACCAGTCCCAGACGTTCACACAGATTGATCAGCTGGTTGGCTTGCGTATATCCTGCATCTAACTTAATTTCATTTGCTTGTTTTGCTTCATTCATCAAATCGAAAACAGCACCATTTGTGAACGTGTCGATCTCATCGTTAATCATATCGATTAAAGCGAATACACGAGATCCGGACATATCAGCGACTGAATACACACATTTACCAGACTTGATAGACTTAACCAGATAAACCAGCTTTTCGAGAGAGTAGCTATTTGTCATCGCTTCGCGGAAAAACACTTCTGGCGTTTGCTTGCTTGCTTTAATCGCGTAGTAGAAGACACCAGACAACTTATCGTCGTTTACTGCGTTTACAACGTTATTCACGAAGTATGCGAGTTTAGTAGACGCTGCAAGCATGTTAGCTTTATCTGCTTTGGTGTGCGTGCCATTCTGATAATGTTCGTTGTAAGTCTGTGTAGCTTGATCTGCTTTTAATTGTAATTCGTCAGTGATAACTACAGCAGCATCAATGATGGATTTTTTAGAAATGGTTACGTTAGACATGATTTTAATCCTTATGTAATATTGAAAACTTATTTTGTTTTTCGTCTATCGTCAGCATGTTTGCTTTCGATGTAAGTAATTATCGACACGCAAAAAATAAAATCAAGCGTTTTTCGAAAGGGGTGATAAAAAATTTATTTCACAAATAAATCAAAGTCTTAGAAATAAATCGCGTTTTCTCGAAGGTGTTGCCTAAATAAATTCCGTACTCGGTGTATTACCCTTATATATTTAGCGCTGACAATACTTATGGCGATTTAATTTATCGGGAAGTGACACATAAAATAATAACCGGACATAGCCGGTTATTACCCTTATATATTATTGCGTTGATTCGACCGCTCTCCGATTGGTTTCAAATAGCGCATCGACATAGTCTGCCGATGACTCGCTTTCGCCACAGTCCTGCAGCTCCCGCATGTCACTTGATAGACCCTTACAAAGTTCGGCGCTCTCGCCAATCGATTTGCCGGCCTTAACCGCAGCTGAAAACTGGTACATACAAACCGACACATTCTCCGACGATGAACAAACGTCGTTCATGAGAGACTGGATAACCGGTTTATAGTCCATCGCAGAAACAGCAGGCGCGATAATAAATAGAATTGAGGATAGTAAAATCGGCTTCATAACTTAAAACGGCAGAATTCGTTCAACCCAATCAAACAGGACGATCATTTTTCGCCCGTTCCCCACGGCAAGTGTGACCTGACAAGCATCGACGCCGAGTGACACACCTTCAATTTCGCGGCCGTCCGCCATGTAGACCCTTACTGATTTCTGGTTCTCGTGGGCCTGGCGGCAAATTTTAAAGAAATCACGGCGAGATGGCCGGTTATCAACATAGTCTGGATGTACGGTTACGCGACCAACGAAATCATGGGTGACAGCGTCATTTACACCTGACTCGATAGTGCTGATTCGCTCAAGTGGCAACCTTACACGATTGTCTTTGTCGAACGGCGCCGGGCACAGATCTACCTTGTTACGCGAGGACATCGTCCCCTGAACGTACATGCAGAACACCTGGCCATCTTCCATCGTGATCTTGACGGGAATTTGCTCCTTGCGCCAGAACATCAGTGACGACTCTACTTTTGAGTAATCGCGCGGCCAGACCTCAGCAGGTATCCCGTAGGTGATATCGGTAATGGTATTGGGCATATTTTAAACGCCTCATGTTATGCGATAAAAATTACCAGAAGGTACGAGTCACCATTATCTTCTATTTCTTTAGTTTTGACAGGCGAAAAAGCGTTACCTTGTTGCAAATACTTAGAATTGTTATAGTTTGCAGGCAAGTTTCTATATGGTGAAGAATGATGAACAAGTGCGCATTAATAGCTTTGCTAACCTCCAGTTTACTGGTGGCCGGATGTTCAACCCAGGCGGTCAGGACGAGTGCTGCCGACCCAGTCCCAGCTTCGAGAATACTGTCGACCAAATACAATACGCCGTCAGAGAATACGCAAAAAATCATCGTGAAACGAGACTCTGGCAGTAAGGGCGCGCTTTGTACCAGCCGGCTTTCTGTTGATGGTGAGCCAGTTGCTGATATCAAAACATCTGAGAAGGTTGAGTTAAACCTGCCTTATGGCGAGCATATTCTGTCTGTAGATCTGCAGGGTATGTCTATTATGTGCGGCAAGATGAACACCGAAAGAGAAATCATGGTGTCAAAAGATAAGCAAGACGAATATCGGATCGGGGTGACGGTGTCGGCAGAGCTGTTCATCATGAAAACAGCCTATAAATAAATGGTAGAGGAGGGCGAGAGCGTTTTACCCACGCCCTCCGTAAGTACGCGTTAGAGACGTTTGAGGATATCTTCCAAGTCTTCCTTGGTCATCCCGGAGTTCTCGTAGATCTGCAACACTTTCTGTCTAGCGTTCTCAGCCGCTGCCATCGAGGTCGCGATCTTCTCAAACTCTGCTGTGCTCATCTTGGTCAGAACAAGGTTAATGATGTCTGACTTCGACATTTTGATGTTGCGCTCTTTCAGGCGCTTTTTGAACGAACCAAGCTTTTCGTTGGCTTTTTCGGTGAGCTTCACCTGACATGAAATTGAGCGATTTTCGGTCATAATTAATCTCTTTGTAATACACCAAAGTCAAAACTGCTCCCGACAGGCAACACGCCTTCCGCAAACCCGGGAGTGGTGTCAATAATGTGTTTTCGTTCGTATGAGTGTGACATCAGGTGTTTGTTGCTTATATCGATAAAATCCGAAATAAAACACACATTTGCCTGATTCTTCTTGGCACGAAGGCCGCGACCAACACGTTGACGCATTTCGACTTCGGCCTTGCCTCCTCCGGCAAGAATTACGGCGCCAACACTTGGCACATCGACACCGACATCCAGTATCGTAGAGCCGATCAGCACATCAATTTTCCCTGCAGCCAGGCTGTTAAGCTTAGCCTGTCTGGTACTCTGGTTGGATTCACCGTAAATAAAATCTACCCGTAAGCCGCTCTCTTTCATCATTTCCATCAGTATCTGACCGTGGCGTTTGATCCTCACCAGGGTCATACAGTTCAGTCCATGATCACGGTACATCAGCGCGTCGCGAACGACGGCCTCGTTACGTCCAATATTGTAAACGATACCGAGCTGATAAGCTTTCTGATACGGCGTGCTCATACCAACTCTGAAGTTCAGATGCTTGGAAGCGAGCTCCGCTCGTATACGAGCCTCATCCGGAGTGTACGCGATTTTATGGTATACGAAGTAAGGTTTGGCCAAAATACCTCGCTCGATCAGATATTTTTCAGTGACCTTTATCTCGATGCGTCCTGCAACCGCCATCAGACGCATATTGGCCTCAGTTGAAGCCTTCATAAACGGGGTTGCCGTCAGCGCCAGGCGATAGTCTGCGTTAATGCACAGTCTGGCGATGTCATAAAAGTTTGAACCGGAGGATTCGTGGGCTTCTTCGAGGATTAGCAGTGAGACGCTTGAGAGGAATCGCTTAACCAGCTCCCGGCGCTTAAGATGATAAGCCTTTTTCTCCGCCGGCATATCGCGTGGAGGCTCTTCAAGAAAACTCGCCAGGGTTTGCACTGTTGCGACATTGATATGGCGAGACACCTGAAACTCACCAGAACCAATGATGCCAACCTTCTGACCTTTAAGCCACGGCTCTCCATTCTCAGCGCGATAGTCGATCGACTTCTGGAAGTTATCTGCCATTTGAAACATAAGAACAGAGCGGGTGGTTAAAAACAGCGTCATGCGTCCAATACGCGCCGCGGCTTTGCAAGCTACGTTCGACTTTCCCCCGCCTGTGGCGATCTGCGCAATCATCATTCCTTCGCGAACCAGTGTCTCGACAGTCTGATCCTGATATGCATAGTCCGGATTATAGGGGAAGGGGTTTACTGCCGGGTTTGGTTTACCAAGCGCCGGAACCTTGTCTTTGCGAATATGGACACATTTGATGCCAGCCTTCACCAGATTGGCTGCTACCGATTTGGCAAAACCCGCGGGGAAGGCATTTTTGCTCCAGTTGAACATAGTACTGGTGCCTTTCCAGTCGCCAGCTTCGACTTCGTAACTCAGCATTTCCTGGACAAGTCGCTTCACGTTGTCATCAGCGCCAGAGACCATAGCGTTGACCGCGTTCGAAACAATCCTAACAGTCATAAATATCTTTCCTTCGTGCCTTTTATATGTTAATTGGCTAGAATAGTAAGTAAGTACTTATGCAATGGATTGTATCAAAAAGTATGGACGTAAAAATTACCATTCTGCAGGTAGAAGTGGCCAGACTCCGGCCAAATCCCTGGAACACCAACTCGGTTGGTGCTCAAAACTTCGAAAAACTGAAAGGCTCCATCGAAAAACTGGGTTTTTTCAAGCCAATTCTCGCGCGTGAGCTGGACGGTGGCCAATTTGAGATCCTCGGTGGCGAACATCGATGGCGAGCCGCTATGGAACAGGGTATTTCCACGGTTCCTGTTATATCGGTGGGCAAAATAAGCGATCTGGTAGCGAAACAAATGTCTCTGGTCGATAACGAGCGATACGGCGAAGACGATCAGGTCGCATTACAGCGTCTGATCGAGGAAATTCAGTCAGAACTCGATTATCAGCTGTCGGAAATTGCCCCTTACGACGACGAACTGGCGGCCACACTGGCTCGTGAGTCGGCAATTGACCTGGAAATCCTTGAGGCGTTGTCGCGTGGCGATGAAGAGCCCGTTGAGAAGGACTCTCGCGAAAAAGCTGAGCGTGTTGGTGCGGAACACCAGACCATGCGTTTCAAAGTGACGTTTGACGCTTCTGATCGCGTTACCGAAACCATCAAATCCATCATCAAAGAGCAGGCGATCAACACCGGCAACGACATGGAGAATGCTGGTGAAGCTCTGGTATGGCTGGTCGATAACTACAAGGAGTGTATTTAATGACCAAAACGTTCGAAATCGTCTACCGAGACCCGGCAGAGCTCATTCCCTATGAAATGAACGCCAAAAAGCATGACGAGCAACAGATCCGCGACCTGGCCGCAGCCATAAAAAAGCGTGGTTTTGACCAGCCGATCACTGTCGATAAGGACGATGTCATCATTACTGGCCACGGCCGCCGCGAAGCTGCGCTTTTAGCGGGGCTGAAAAGTGTGCCGGTGATCGTTCGCGACGATCTGTCCGATGAAGAAGTGAAGGCGAAGCGTCTGGAGGATAACCGGCTGGCCAGCATTGATTACGATGCCATTAAGTTACAGAAAGAGCTGGAGTCTCTGGTACTTGGTGATGTTGAAGTCTTCGGCTTTGACGAGCGTGAGCTGAACGTGCTGGTCGGTAGCATGACCGAAGAAATGGATACTGGCGCACTGGTTATGGATCTGGGGGAGGAAACCGAGCGCCAGAAAGAAGAGCACACCGAAATCAGTCGCGAAGTTGCCGCCGAAGAGGTTCGAGTGGTCGATGTTCTAGGCTTTAAAACGCTCCCTGCTGGCTCTGCGATTGTCGTGGGGGATTTGCTTGCCCACATGGAAGAAATCACGGGAGAGAGCGGGGTAGACGCGTTCGTTGCTTATGCGCAGAAAGTTTCCTCCGGGGGAGTCGAAGCATGAGCACATATACCATCAACGTATCGTTCCAGACCCGTGTCAACAAGACCACTCGCACGCTTGAGATCGCCGAATCGTTTGGGCTTGGTCTGGATGAAAAAGACTGGACGCTTTACGACAATCTTGAGCTGGAAGTCGAGCAGGGTGATGTGGTCTACATCACTGGCCAGTCAGGCTCCGGAAAATCTGTCGTGCTGCGTGAGCTACAACGCCAGATGAAAGATGAAGGGCTTTCAGTCGCCTCCATTGATGACTTTACCTTTGACAACGACGTCAATGTCATTGACCAACTGGGTAAAACCACCAGCGAAGCGTTAGGGCTGCTTTCGATGGCTGGCTTGAATGATGCCTATCTCTTTGTGCGCAAACCTTCTGAAATGTCGGATGGCCAGAAATACCGGCTCAAGATCGCCAAGCTTATTGAGTCGGGCGTAAAGGTATGGGCTGCGGATGAATTTGGCGCAGTTCTTGATCGTGTTACCGCCCAGGTTGTGGCGTCGAACCTCCAGCGTGCCGCGCGAAAGGTAGGTGCGACGGTAATGGTGGCGACGACCCACGAAGACCTGAAGAACGCGCTGCGCCCGGATATGCAGATCACCAAGCACTACAAGGAGCGAGTGAAGGTTGATTATGCAGATTAAAAAGACTTTCCCGATTTATGAGGGCCCAGATCTGCGCCGCCGCTGGACTACAGAAGCCGAATGGCGAGACTGGCTTCGTGCTCATGGCGCGTACGGTTTTCGCGTTACCCCGTATTTCAATCGCTGCTGTGTCGTCTTTGGTGAAAGACGTTATGTCGAGACGATAAAACAGCTCTATGGCCTCGATGAAAGCGAGTTCGTATATGGGGTTGGCGGCATGGTGACAACGCTGGGCTATGTTCAGGCCGACACGATGCTTCATTGCGTCTACCTGCCAGAAAATTACGATGAAACAGTCTACTGGCATGAGGCACTACATGTGGCGCTGATGACCGCAGAATATCACGGCGTGCAACTCCATGATCAGGAGGCATTGACCTACCTGCAGGGTTATATCGCGGAAGAGTTCAATCGTTCCCGACTACAGTTTATGGCCGACAAGAAAGCTGGTGGACTGCCTGCGATCGAGGGAATCGTGACTCGTCCAGCATCCACTATCTGTCGTGGCGGTTTTTGCAATCGTAAGGTGGTGATGCGATGACTGACATCATCATTAAACGGTATCGCCCGGAGGAGTTCCCGCGCCATCTGGACTTTCTTGAGCGCATGACCGTCACCAGGGGGACGGTAGAAGACTGGCACGCGCTTAAGTCGCTTCACTACAAGACAGATGGGAAGCCGTTCGCCCCTACCTACTACCGTTGTGAGCTTGATGGTCGGTTGGTAGGCGTTGTAGTTATGGCCTTCCCTAAACTGCTACTGGCGCCGCGGCATCGCATGTTTCCAAAGCTGAAACCCACAACCAATACCACCGTGGCAAATCAGTACTGGGGACGTTACGTAAACAACAACTTCGCTGTGATCAGCCGCTCTGTAGTGGACACCCAGTATCGTGGCGTCGGGGTATCGTATCGCATGATTAATCTGGTTAGCAGGATGCATGACCGACCAATCATCGAGATCCAGTCGTCGATGAGCAAATATAACCCGTTTGCCATGAAAGCAGGGTTTTGCTTCATCCGTCCTGAACGTCCGAAGAGTTACGAAAGCGCGCTTCGCGTCTTTCAGCGCCATTTTCGTTCTGATCCCGGCGACAACGAAGCGATTGTGAAAGAGCTGTTTGCGATGACTGATTCACGCCGGCGCCGCGCTCTGCGAGATCTGGTGGCGGACTATCACAAGAATAGTTCTCTGGCAAAAGCAGGCCGCAACCGTGGCACTACCATTCAGGATATCGCGGATAGCCTGGTGGATGAGGCCAGCATCGTGAAACTGCTCAAGGATATTCACAACCTGAGCTTCACTTCACCGCTCTATGGGGTTTATCGCAACCCTGATTTTGGTCGCCAGCTGCCAGACACACTGCCACTGCTGGCTTTTGATAAACAACCGCTTAATGCACCACTGGATATTGCGTTACCGGCATAAGGATTTGCCATGACACTGACTGATAAACAGAAAGACATCATTAAGACCATCAACTTAGGCCATGAACGTGGCCATTTGCTCGATCTGGACGAGCTGCTGGAAGTGCTGCCTTACCGGACGACAAAGCAGTCTATGCAATTCTCCCTGCGCGCACTGATCAAGAAAGGTTTGGTCGAAAAGCACGACTGCCGGCCGCGAGAGGATTCTGGCTACCAGCGTCGAACTCTGGGACTGACGACATTAGGTCGAGCCAGAGCCAAGTTACTGGTGATGTAAGTTGGTCTGGGAGTCAGATTAACAGCCTGCGTCTGTATATATAACTAATAAGTCACTTATTAAATATATACGGAAGCAGGCTCTCAAACAGATTCCCCAGACCTAATTAATACAACCAGAAAACAAATTGTTTAAGAGCGCAAGGAAGCGCTCTGTGTGTGTTTTAGAGGGATCTATGACTGTCGAAAAAGACGAGAGCAAAACTCGCCTGACTCCGGCTGAATGGGCGGAAGCCGAAGCGAAATGGACTTCGGGCGAGTATACGCTCTCAAAACTGGAAGAAGAGTACGGCATCCGTCGTGAAACGCTCTCCAGACACTTCAAAAAGCGTGGATTAGAGAAAGGCGCCGATTCTGTTGGAAAGATGGTGCGCGAGTCTCTCAAGTCCGATGCAGAACTGCGCGCTAAAGCCCGAGCCGAAAAGATAGAAGACCGCCGGACACGCTATGACGGCTGGGCGTATGCCCTTGGTCAGATGGTGATGGTCGAGGTCACTACAGCAAAGCGCGAAGGTAAGCCACTGGCCTCGATTGAGGACGATCTTAAAAGCCTGCAGCGCGCCAGCGGCACGCTGGCCAAATGCTTCGAAATTTCCTCCAAGGCATTGGGCATGGAGAAAGAAGAAGGCGGTGAAGAGGATATTCCGAACCTTGTCTTTGGCGAGCTAACCCCATCACAGGTGGCCCAGCTGCGCAAGGAAGATGATGAGCCCGAAGTGATTGATGACGATCTGTTGGAATCACTCGAAGAAGAAGCGCTGAGCGAAGCTGAGAGCGATTTTGACGCATCGGGCGAAGACGATGATGGAGATGCATAACCATGTCCATCCCGTCGTCTCTAAGTCTCGTACAGCTGCATTCCGGGCAGATGCAAGTCTTCCAGTCGCCACATCGTTTCAAAGTGGTGTGCGCCGGACGACGTTGGGGTAAATCGAGGCTGTCGATCTCAACCATCATTCGCGCTGCCGCTAAGGAAAGAAAACAACGAGTTTGGTACGTCGCGCCGACCTACCAAATGGCGCGCCAGATTCTATGGGATGATCTGCAGGAGGTTCTGCCGCGTAAGTGGATTCGGAAGAAGAACGACACCACGATGACCATCGTGTTGAAAAACGGTTCGGAGATCGCGCTTAAAGGCGCGGATAAACCGGATACGCTTCGTGGTGTTGCGCTGCATTTCGTTGTGCTCGACGAATTCCAGGATATGAAGCCAGACACCTGGTACAAGGTTCTCCGTCCGACATTGTCATCCACCCGCGGCGGCGCGCTGATCATCGGTACACCGAAAGGGTTCTCCGAATTCCATAAACTATGGACTATCGGGCAGAACAAAGAGCTGCAGCGCAAAGGTCAGTGGAAGAGCTGGCAGTTTGTAACCGCTGATTCACCATTCGTTCCGACGGCAGAAATCGAGGCAGCCAAGAACGATATGGACCCTAAGTCGTTCGCTCAGGAGTACCTCGCCAGCTTCGAAAACATGTCAGGGCGCGTGTATTACCCGTTCGATCGTAGCGTTCACGTTAAGCCGCTGCAGTTCAATCCTAAATTACCGGTGTGGGTAGGCCAGGACTTCAACATTGATCCAATGTCGTCGGTCATCCTGCAGCCACAACCGAATGGGGAGCTGTGGGCTGTGGATGAGCTTGTCTTGTTTTCGTCGAATACGGCAGAAGTGTGCGATGAGCTGGAGCGCCGCTTCTGGCGGTGGAAATCGCAGGTCACAATTTTTCCAGACCCGGCCGGCGCCTATCGTCAGCACGCTCGTGGGGAATCGGACATCGACATCTTCAAGGAGAAGGGCTTTCTGCGTGTTGATTATCCGAAAAAGCACCCACCGATTGCTGATCGTGTGAACTCAGTGAACCGCATGTTGATGAGCGCCTCTGGCGAAACTCGTTTGTATATCGACCCTAAGTGCAAACATCTCATCGATTCACTGGAGAAAGTTATCTACAAACCAGGCTCTCGCGATATGGATAAGAGCGGGGGGATTGAGCACAGCGCGGATGCCTTGGGCTACCCGGTTCATCGTAGGTATCCCGTAAAAAATCGTGTTATTCTTGGTGGTTCAAGATAAGTAAGTACTTACCTATCATGGAAGAGAAGCAAATGGAATTGACTGATAAGCAAATTAAGGATCTTGTGGCAAGACGCCACCCCGAATACATAAAGAAAAAAGAGCACTGGGATTTCCTCGCCAGCACATACGCTGGCGGGCGTGCCTGGTTCGATGACAACATTTTCCGATACTTCAAAGAAGGTGATCAGGAGTTCAAGGAGCGTCTGGAACGCGCCTACCGCTTCAATCACACCAGGGAAGTGGTGAACCTGATTAATAAATATCTCTTCAAAGAGGACATCCATCGAAATGTAGAAGAAGCGCCTGAGCCAATTCAGAAATTCTGGAAACGCGCGACACGACAGAATGTTTCCATCGATGGCTTTATGTCCGCGCTTGACCTCCAGTCCTCCATCTATGGCCGTGTCTGGGTGGTGGTCGATAGCACGATGGATAGTGACGCAGAATCCGTCGCTGACGAGAAGAAGAAGGATGTTCGCGCCTATGCCTACTGGATTTCTCCGCAGCAGATGTTGGATATGGCGTGGGACGATGACGGCAATTTGATCTGGGCGCTGATTGTCGAAGTGGCGCGCGATGATCAAGATCCTTTTACCTCATCTGGCCAGGAATATCAGCGTTATCGTCTATGGACACGTAACGAGTGGTATCTATTCCGGGAAGAGGTTAAGAAAGGCGCCGGGAATGCCGGTCGTCGGACCGCAAAAGTTGTGCTTGAAGATAAAGGCGAACACAAACTTGGCGTTGTACCTGTGTTTCCTGTTGATTGCATAGGGGAGAGCGAATCGCCGTATTTTAGCCCGTCGCTTATTGATGATATCGCCTACCTTGACCGTGCAGTAGCCAACTATCTGTCGAACCTTGACGCCATTATTCAGGATCAGACGTTCAGCCAGCTGGCCATTCCCGTTCAGTCGCTCCTGCCAGGCGATGAGAATCACGCAAAGGTAATGGAAATGGGGACAAAACGCGTCTTCACCTATGACTCGGAAAGTGGCAACCAGCCTTTTTATTTGTCGCCAGACCCTAAGCAAGCTCAGATGATCATCACCACTATCCAGACCGTGATTAATGAGATCTACCACTCCGTTGGGGTCGCTGGCGAGCGAACAAAGCAGGATAACGCTAAGGGGATCGATAATTCATCCGGGGCCGCCAAGTTATATGACTTTCAGCGGGTTAATAGTCTGCTTATTACTAAAGCCGAGCGTCTTGAGCGGGCTGAACGCCAGATGATGTTTTTGGCGGCGAAGTGGATGGGGGTCGATCTCGATGAGGAGCATTCGCTGATTGCCTATCCGGAGAGCTTTGATATCCGCGGTCTGACGGATGAATTTGCCGTTGCCGAGAAACTTGGGCTGCTGGAAGCACCGGATTCTGTGCGTCGATATCAGATGGAAATGCTCATTGAGAAAATCTTCCCGAATATTTCGGCCGCGATGCAGAAAGAATTTGAGAAAGATCTCTTGAATTTTCCGCCAAAAAATGCTCTTAACACCCTTGAAAATAAGTCAGTACTTACTTATCATCGTGATACAGTCCAAGAGAGCGGACAAGATCTATCCCAAGGGAATGGGAACTCATCAACTCAAGCAACCGAGTGATAAGTAATTAAAAGGAATTTTTATGAATCTGTGGCAAATGCTAATGGCCCGTCGTGGCCTCATGGATGTCGCCGAATCACATGAACGTGGTGGCGCAGGTGCTGGAGCTCCCGCTGGTGCAGAAGAGCAGGGCACCCAGGAATCTGGTAAGCAGAACGGCGAGCAGAAAGATCAGCCGAAAATCGAAGACGATGAATTCGGAGGGATGACTCAGGAAGAGTTGCTCGCTGAATTGCGTAAATCCAAGAAAGCCGGTGCTGACCTGCTGAAAGAGAACATGAAACGCAAGGAAAAAGAGCGTGCCATGGCCGATCAGCTGGCTCAGTACGGTGATATCGATCCGGCACGAGCACGCCAGCTTCTTGAAGCGGAGCAAGCCGCAGAAAACGCACGCCGTGAGGCGGAGCAAGCTGAACTGGAACGCCGCGGTGAATTCGATGCTGTGAAAAAGCAAATGATCGAAGCTCACCAGGCTGAGATAGCTCAACGTGATGAACGTTTTTCCGCTCTGGAGAGCGAAAACGCCGCACTTAAAGCCCAGCTGGTTGAAATGACCGTCGGCGCTTCCTTTTCTGGCTCCAATTTCCTGCGTGAAAAAGTTCTGATGACTCCGGCTAAGGCCCGCGTTATCTACGGCTCTCATTTCGAAGTGGGTGAAGACGGTAACGTCGTTGGCTATGACAAGCCGGCAGGTCAGAAAGAGCGTGCTGTTCTGGTTGACGGCGAAGGTAAGCCGTTACCGTTCGAATCCGCGATTGAGCGTATTTTACGTGCAGATCCGGAAGCTGACGCTTTATTGCGCAGCGAAGCTAAGCAGGGTGCTGGTTCAATTAGTAAACCGACCCACAAAGTAACCCAGCCGAAGAACAAGTCGACAATGGATAAGTTGACTGCCGGTTTAGGGAAAATCGGAATCAAGTAACATCTTAAATCATAGGGAAATGAAAGATGCCATTACTGCGTGAAGAAGCTGAAAAGCTGTCTAATAACGAGCTTGAACAGGGCGTGATCGAGACCATTATCGATCGTGACGACCTGTTTGCCGTCCTGCCTTTCATGAAGATCAATTCGAAGGCATATCTTTATAACCGCGAAAAAACCCTGAGCGAAGCTACTTTCATTGATGTGAACGACACCATCACCGAAGGTGCAGCAACCTTCGAAGAGAAAGTTGCGAAGCTGCGCATTCTGGCTGGCGACGTTGACGTCGACAAATTCCTGGCTACCACTATGGCTGATACCAACAACCAGCTGGCTATCCAGGTTCGTCAGAAAGTCAAAGGTCTGGCTCGTGCCTTCCGTCGCAATCTGATTGTTGGCGACTCCACCACTAACAACAAAGCCTTCGACGGTATTCCGAAGCTGATGCATGACGATCAGAAGATCGACATCTCCGGCGCATCCATGACTTTCTCTATGTTCGACGAACTGGTCGACGCAGTTAAAGATCTGGGCGCAGACTGCATCATGATGCGTTCTGAGCATCTTCGCGCATATCGTGCGCTGCTGCGAACTGTAAACGTAGGCCCGTCCGAAATCATGATGGAAAACTTCGGTCGACCAATGCTGTGCCATAACGGCGTTCCGTTTATCGTAAACGACTTCATTCCGGTTGCGGACTCCACCAAAGCGGATATCTACTGTCTGCACCTTTCTGAAGAAAACGGTGTAACTGGTCTGTATGGTGGTGAAAACGCCGGTATCGTTGTGGAAAACATCGGTACTGTTCAGAACAAAGACGCAGTTCGTACTCGTGTGAAGTGGTACTGTTCTCTGGCTAACAAGCACGATAAAGCTATCGCGGCGCTGACTAACGTCAAAATTTAATCCTAATAATAGGTAAGTACTTACCTATTATTTTTAAATGGGTGGGCTATACGCCCGCCCTTTTTATAGGAGCGATATATGTCAGAAAAAAAAGTGAAGATCACTGAAAAGGCCTTCACCGACTTTACGGGGGTTATGTTCCGTACTTCTTTCACTAAATCGGTGTCCGATCATCCAGTAAACGAGCGCATGCAGAACCGTATCACCGCAGCTATGCGAGCGGTTCCGATGGAGCCCACTGTCGCTGTTACTGGTGTGTCGGTAAGTCCTAAGTCGGCATCGGTGGAGGTGAAAAAAACGGTTCAACTCACTTCTACCGTGGCGCCTGCTGGTGCTACCAACAAGAAAGTTACCTGGGCGTCGAAAAATGCTGAATTTGCAACGGTTGACGCGGCTACTGGTCTCGTGACCGGCGTTGCAGAAGGGACTGCAACAATTGAAGTCACGACCGCAGACGGCAGCCATAAAGCAACCGCAACTGTTCAAGTTACAGCAGCTGCAGCCTGATTCAGTAACAAGGGGTGGCTCTGGCCACCCTGTTCAGAGGAAAACTCATGAAACCAGCAAAAATTCATCTTCTGGAACCTCAGTTCCTTGGATACACGGGCATCCTGTGCGGCGTTTACTTTAAAGACGGCATTTCTGTAGCAGAGCTACCATTCCTCGATCAACAGCGGATCTGCGCCTCAATGCGTGCCGAAACGATTGATGGGCAAAATGTCTCTCCATCAGCTGCCTTCAGCAATCGTAACGAGCTGGTGGCCGATCAGATTGTGGAGCCTACGGCCCCTGATATTGTCCCTATGAAACGTGGCGTCGCGAAGGAGGAGACAAAAGATGTGCAGCGCTTCACCCGAGAAGAGCTGGAGTCCATTGCTGACTGTGAAGGTATCGCCGGCCTGCGCCAGATCGGCAACACGCTTGGCGTGAAAGCGAAGGGCATTGTTGAAATGATTGAGGGCATCCTGAAAGCACAAGGCGGTGAGTGATGGCTCTGATCGACACGTTTCGTAGCGGAGACATCGTGTCTCTGACCTTCGCCTTTAACGTACTGGATATCGACTCCGCCTCTTATACGGTGCGAGATAGTGCAGGCACAACACTTGTGGACGAAGAGCCTCTCGATATTGCAGAAGGCCAAATGTCTATACCGGTTGTAATCTCAGCAGAGCATAACCAGCTGGTCGAAAAAGAGCGTGATCTGCGCTACGTCATCGTGAAGGCTACAGCGGGTGGGCTAACCCACGAAGAGCGGCAGATGTATGTGCTGCTTAATAGCTTTGAACTATCCGTCCCGGCTCAGTCGTTTGCCACCGTAGCCGATGCTCAAATGCAGGCCATTGATATGATCAATGGAGATACATTGCTGGCTGATGGAGAGGGTTTGATGCGCAAGCGGCTAATCGAAGCGACACGGCGAATCAAAACCTTACCTTTCTCTATCCGGAGGATCATGCGCATCGATTTCGATCGGTATGACCGTCCCCAAAACATGCTGAATGTCTATGACATTCCCTGGGGGGCTGACGGCGTGTATCGGCAGGATTTGGTGGACTGGGAACGGATCACTTCGGAGCAGTTTGCGGATTTGCCAGACTACTTTAAAGAGGCGCTGCTTCTGGCCACTGTTAATGAGGCATGCGAGATCGCCAATGGCAACGATATTGCGAGTGCGCGTGAAGACGGCATTTTGTCTGAATCTATCGGTGAAACAACCAATATGTACCGCACAAGCAAAGTGGCGAATGTCCGTGTGGCCCGCAGCACCTGGCGATTGCTTATTAGTTACATCAACAATCGGATGATTGTTCGTCGTGCGTAACACACGTCGTGCTCTTTACTTCTGGTCGACAGGCCAAAGACGGGAAACCGCGCCTCCGCCTGGTAATGAGTGCGACGACTTCACACAAGGAGAGTGGATGAATATTTCGTGGCAAGCCGAATTGTCGATCTACCGGTTTGGTTCCAAAAACGTCTACGGTGAAGCGCAATTGCAGTTCGTCAGGAAGACGAAAGTAGGCGTCGTTAAATTTGAACAGAGCAATGAAAAATCGTCCGTCAGGGCAGATAGCTCTGGAAGCCGCGGAAAGGCGGCGCTGGAGTTGTTTGACGCAGTACTTATTGTTCCACTTGAAGCCGCTGTTCAACTCGATGACGTTCTTGTGCTGGAGGGACAGAAGCTGAAGGTCTCAAGCGTACATCGGCGATGGGGACTACGTGGCCGCCCTGGGCATCTTGAGCTGGGGGCGAATATATGGGTTTGAAATATGACGCACACCAGTTTAAGCGTGCCGGCGCCAGACTTAATAACAGCCAGAAAGCGTTCAAGCGATATCTAATCAGGGACATGGAAAAGCTGGCGCGTCTGGTTGAACGACTGGCACGAGCCATGGCCCCGCTTGAAACCGGTTCGCTTGAGAGCGCCATTTTTGCACGGGTTGTAAAAGAAGGATACGCGGGGCTTCGTATTGAGCTTTCCGTTTCAGGCGCAAAGCAGCGAGAAGGGCATCCAGGCGTTGAGGTGGGGGACTATGCCAAATACATGGAGCTTGGTAAGTACCGTCTTGGTTATTTGTCTCGTATGAAGAATGTTACCAACCCTCCTGTCGCCGGCGTGAAGCCTAAAGTGGGCCCATATTTCCTTGAGCGAGCGACTCAGATCAGCGAAAAGCAATTTTCGCAGACGATCATGGAAGCCGCCAGAAAAGCAGGATTTACGCGAGGTTGACGTGTTTGTAGAAGCATTCGCAAAATTGATACAGAAAAATGGGCTTGGAAAAGTAGGGGCAGACATTTTCTGTCACTATATGCCAGCAAAAGTTAAGTCTGGCATCTTGCTGATTAATCCCAATACAGGCATAACCATCGATCCGGATTTGCAGGGTTTTTACTTCGACTCATTCACGATAGTAGTTCGCAATGCGAGTATTACAAAATCTGTTGAAATGGCAAACAAAATCATGGATATCCTTCCTGTTAGCAACGTAGAGTCTGACGGGGTATTCTTCAAAATGGTTAGGCCGATGGCGATGCCAATAACGTACCCAATAAATGACGGATCGCTTATTGAAACGGGGATTCCACTTGAATTTGCCGGGTACTTTATTGAACTGAATAAATAAGTAAGTATATACTTACTATTGTGTGTCAGGATGACACTGTTTTAACGGAAAAAGGAGTTTTCCAATAATGTCCAATACCCATGTTAAAAACATCAAGCTTGGCGCCTGCAAGGTGTCGTTTGGTGGCGTGGATCTGGGTTACACCAAAGGCGGTGTTCAGGTTGAAATCGCAACCGAAACGCTGAAAGTGACCGTAGACCAGCTGGGCCAGACCACGATCTCCGAGCTGATCCAGGGCCGCAACATCACCATTACTGCGCCGCTGGCTGAATCCGTGTTGAAAAACATGGTCGATCTGATGCCAGGTTCCACGCTGAGTTCTGGCGAAGATACCGTAACCATCACGTCTGCGCAGGGAGTGAACCTGATCGACGTTGCGAAAGAGTTGGTGCTGACCCCGCAGGATGCGACGGATTATGTTCTGACCATCCCTAAAGCAGCAACCGCGGGTAACTTCACCATGACCTACCAGTCTGACGACGTTCGCGTGTTCTCAGTTGAGTTTTCCGCTTACCCGGACGACGCTGGCGTGTTGGGGAAAATGAGCCTCCCAAAGCCGGTTGAGAGCGTCACGCTGACCCCGTCTTCACCGACCGTAAAAGTGGGCGCTAAAGTTCAGTTGAGCGCAACCTTTACCCCGGCCGATGCAACCAATAAGACTGGCGTGTGGAGCTCTGATGCGACTGATAAAGCGACCGTAGATCAGAACGGACTGGTAACTGGTAAAGCTGTCGGTTCAGCCAATATCACCTTCACAACTAATGACGGCGCCAAGAAGGCGACCAAAGCCGTATCTGTAACTGCCGCAAGCTAAATTGTGATAACCCAAGAGGCCCATCCATGGGCCTCTGTATGAGTTTAAAAGGATTTAAACCATGACCAAATTACTCGATCTCGACTCCATTCTGCCGCCGAAAAAAAGCATCAAATTTGGTGGCAAAGAATATCCCATCGTTGAAATGACCGTCGGCCTCTTTGTTTCTATCAAGCAGATGGAAGACAAAGACCTCATGAATATGTCTCCCGTCGACCAGGTAACTGCCTACGCAGAACTGGTACGCAAAGTCATTCCGTCAGTACCTGACTCCGTTCTGGAAAAACTGACTGTCCAGCAACTCCAGCAGATCTTCACTTTCGCCATGGAAGTGATTGATGAAGAGAACGAAAAAGCGGCTGGCGAAGGGGCAAAGTAATATCCCGCGATGAATCCGGGGTAAAGACCGTTTCGATAGATCTCGGATTCTATTTCAGTCGTGTAGTTGCTCACTACGCCGTATCGCCAATAGAGCTACTGAGTGTCCCGTTAACCATGTTCTGGATGCTCAGCCGCAATATCGATCGTCTGCGAGCGGAAGAGGATGTCCGCAATCTGCAGGTCGCCCGCGTCGCCCAAGCGGATGGCGATGGCGTTAAGGCGTTCATGGAGGGTTTGCAACTCAGGATTGGAAGGCCAGTCGTTACTGATAAAGTCTACCGTCCGCATATGGATAAGGCAGACCCCGACGCCAAAGAGCAGCTGATGCAAATTTTTGGCAGAGGATGACAAGGGAATGTCACAAAACGTAGAGTTTATCCTGTCGCTGGAAGACAAACAGTTTACGGCGTCAATCGACCGGGCGGGTAAATTACTTACCAAATTTGGCGAGCGGGCTACCAAACCGGCTCAAAAAATTAAAAACCTCGAGCGCTCTCTGGGTTCGGTCTCCAGCATTCTTGGCGCTCTTGAAACCAGACTCAATTCTACGGCAGACAAACTACAGGACGTAGCTGCCGGTTTTGAGCTCGTTTCCAACACCTCTCGAAAGGCACAACGTGAACTGTCCGCTATCAGCACTGATTTGCGGACATTCACAGATCGCGTTGATTCAGCCACATCGTCTACGCACAAGTTCCTGGCCTCATTGCGGAAGGTTCAGTCGGAACTCAATGAGTTTTCTGATTGGGTTAAATACGCAGGAGACCATGCCGGTAAATTCAACACTGAGATCAAGGGTGCCACTACTTCTCTTGGTGGAATGAACACCAGACTAAATGCGACCAGCAAGCGTCTGAGCAATTGGGGAACAACGACAAGCCAGGCGGCCGAGGGGTTAAAAAAAGTCAAAGATCAGATGGATGGCGTTATTCGAAGCCAGCAGCTGATCAGCCGTCCGGTCAGGGTCAGAACAACCACAAAGGGCGGTGGAGGCAGCGGAGGTGGCGCTGATCGATTTACCGCTGCGCCCCATCGCGGTGGTGGTCGTGAAAATGGCGTCTTCTCAGGATTACGCGGCAATATTTTCCTTCTGGGAGAAATTGGGGATGCGGCCAGAACGGTTACTGACATCCTGTTTGGTTGGCAGAAGCCGATCGTAGAGGCTGCGGCCGAAATGCAGCGTATGCGTGTCATGTTGCGTGGCTTGAACAAGGATAAAGTCAATCCTGGAGAAGCCGCTGCTCAAGACATGCAGTATATCGTGAACATGGCGAAAAACGCCCCATTTGCGATGCAGTCTTTAACCGACTCATTTGTGAAATTCCGTTCTGCTGGGCTCGATCCCACTGATGGTTCGTTAAAGGCACTGGTGGACTCAGTCGCACGTTTTGGTGGCGATAGTGAGTTGCTTAAGCGAGCGGCGGTGGCTGTCCAGCAAATGTCTGGTAAGGGCGTCGTGTCGATGGAAGAGCTCCGCCAGCAATTGGGTGAAGCGGTTCCAAATGCGATGAAGGCCATGGCAGATGCGGCCGGTATCACGATGGGGGAGCTAACCAAAGCCGTATCCAGTGGGACCGTTGAAGCGAAACAGGCTCTTTCGTTGATGTTTGTTGGTTTGCGTGCGGAAAACGAAAATGCCGCCAAAGATATGATGCAAACCTACACCGGTGCGCTGGCGCAGCTGCAAACCTCTTTCACTCTGTTTGCCGATCGAGTGGGTCAGGCTGGGTACCTTGACTCTCTGACCAAGGGGATGAAAGAGCTGTCGGCCGTAATGAACAGCGCAGAAGGCATTTCGTTCGCTAATTCACTGGGAGAGGGGCTTACCACCGCGATTGATGGCCTGCGCGAGCTGGCGCAATGGTTGGCTAAGAATCAGGAATTGGTTATTACGCTGGGCAAAATTGTCGCCGGAATGGTGGCATTTAAAATGCTCAGAGCGGGCATTTTAGGTGTTGTCGGCGCCGGCGGCCAGATGCTTTCCACCTTCATGAAAATGTCCACTGTAATCCAGACACCATTCACGCTGGGAGCGACGGCAGTCACTCGTTTCAATCGTGCTGCACGCATGGGACTGGCACCAATCCCATCGCTCATTTTTGCCATTCGTGGCGCGATTACGGGGCTGAAAGGGGCATTCGCTGGGCTGACTGCGTTTATCGCAGCAAACCCGATTGGTGCTGCGTTTACCGTTGCAGCTGTAGCAGTGGCTGGACTGATCAGCTATATGACTATGCTCCGCAGCGAAACGTCAAAAGTCGTTGATGAGATCCGCAAAATCCCCGAGGCGATGACAGCCGCCAAGCGGGCACAGATGGCGGATTACAAGGAACGTCTTGATCGCCAAATAGCTCAGAAGGAGCAGGAGCTAAATTCCGGTGAAAAAATGGTCTACGGACCAGGGATGGCCGGAACCACTATCAAAATTGACCGTAAGAAGGTCGAGTCCGAACTGAGCGACCTTCGCAAACAACGCGATAGAGTTAGTGGGACTATTGAACTGGGGGACACTGCCGTCTCCAAACGTCTCGCAAAAGAGGCGGCTGAATCTCAGATTGAAAAAATCCGCGATGAAAACAAAGATTTTTCGGCCAAGTTCGTGAAAGCGCGCCAGGAAGCTTTGGAGAAAATTCAGAAGATCAATGACGACAAGTCTTTGTCCGATGATGAAAAGAACAAGCTGCTGGGGCCATTACGAGAAACGGTAAATAAATCTTATCTGGTACCAGCCCAAAAGTTGGTTGAGTCTTTATCATCGCGCAAGACCGCAACTGAAAAGCAGATCGCACACTTCAGCGATCTGCTGGAAAAGGCGAAAAAAGAAGGAAACACAGAACAGGTACAGAAGCTGCAGGGCAGTATTCGTGGCTATCAGGAACATCTTGAAACTGTTGCTCAGGAACTGACACAGGCTGAGTTTGAACGCGATAACGCGGCGAAAACCGGAAAGGGCGTGAAGACCAACCAGGGAACAGTGCTTGGGTTGGGCACCAGCGACAAAGGCGCTGATAAAGCGCTCGCGCAGTACATGCGCAACCAGATGGACTCTGCGGTTTACCAGCGCACGCTGCCTGATGGCACACCAATGATGGATTTTGAAGGAAAACCTATCATTGGGCCGAAGCAGCTTAAAACCCAGCTTAACCTGCAGAAAGCCTCCACTGCATCGTCTCTGGAAAAGATGAGCGAGAAGGAGCGTGCAGCCGCCATAGCCGCACTAACCAAAGCTCGTGAACAGGATGCTGCTGCTGCCGAGAGGGCGGGGAAGCGTACCGCGAATGCCTCTGAACGCGCCGCGAAGAGGGAGGAAAGTGCGCAACAGAAGCTGGCTGCCGGCTTCCAGAAGGCTCTGGATAAAGCTGATCAGCTCATGGGGCAAATGGGCGAAAGTTCAAAGGCCACCGTGTCGTTTGATCAGTCGCTGCGTGATGTCACTAAGTCACTAACCGATCTTGCAAACGCCACGCCTAACGAGTTTATCTCGCAGGAGATGGTTGACCAGGCTAAAAAACGTCTCGCGGATTTGAGGAACGCTACCCCCGAATACCGTGAAATGTTTAATCGCCGCAACGTCGAGCAAATGATCAGTGCTTGGGCTCCGGAATCGGATTCGATTATCAGCGCAGGCTTGATGCAAAGCCATGAGGAGAAGGCTGCCGAGTTTTCGGATACCTACAACCGCAATCTTAAGGCGCTGATCGAGCTGCGTGATAAGGCGACTGACCCGAAAATCATCTCGCTTTACAACAAGCAGCTTAATCAGCTGGTGGCCGCTGGCAATAATGCGCTGATTAAGCAAACAGGCACAGCGACCCAGCAGTTGGCTCTGGAATATGAAAACCTGGCTGATCAGATCGAAGGTACCTGGACAGATCTGTTTAGCGGCTTAACTGACACGCTTACTGACTTTGTTGTTAACGGGAAGATGAGCATCTCCAGTCTGGCCACATCGTTCCTTAAAGACATCACCAACATGGTCGTGAAGACTCAGATCACTCTGCCTCTCATGAATATGTTGGGAATGGGAACGACAAACGCTGGCAATGCACAAAGTGGAAATCTCATGAATGGCGTAGCGTCTGCGATCGCTAATCAAGGGGTTCAGCTAGGTAATTCTGGTGTGTCGGTGGCCAATGGGGATAAATCTGTCGGCGAGGCCACTAAGGAGACAGCCTCCGGCGTGAACTCTATGGGGCAAGCGTCTCAGAATGCGGCCAGTGGTTTAAGTCAGGCGGTGAATGGCGTCTGGGACTGGACTAAGTCATTGTTCACCGGTACTGACGCTACAAAAGATCAAACCAAAGCGGTTAACAGCAGCATCCTCAGTATGGGGAATCTGTCTACCGCGGCTGGGGCGCTGGCAGCTACATTCGCCATGGTAGGTGCTGCGTCGTCGAGTTCGTCCAGCCGTTGGCTAAATTTCGGTCTGTCACTGGCCAGTACCGCAGTGTCCGCCTGGGCTGGGTCAGCTTCATCGTCTTCATCTGAGCCAAAGCCTAATGTGAAGAAACACGCCAATGGCGGCATCTTTGGCAAGGAAGGGGTTGTACCTCTGAGAGCCTATCAGAAAGGCGGAATCGCCACCTCACCGCAGTTGGCGATGTTTGGCGAGGGCTCAATGAATGAGGCTTACGTACCGCTGCCAGATGGTCGAACCATTCCAGTCACACTTTCTGCAGAGTCGGTTGGAAAGAGTACGGGTAACGCGGTGTCCCCTGTCTCAATTCAAATCAATGTGACCAAGGATGGACGAACCAGCGAGAGCAGCAGTGGAAGCGAGAGCAATCTCTGGAACGGTGCAGCGCGGCAAATTAAGTCGATTGTGCTTGAGACGATTGCCGAAGAGAAACGTTCTGGTGGTTCACTTAATCCGCATACCACCAGAGGGTAGTAAAGCCGGCCGCCTTAGCGGGCGGCCATAACAAGGAAGTGATATGTCGAGGAAAGTATTTAATTGGTATCCAGATTATGAGTCTGAGAAAACCGTAAAGCCTAACGTGACCGTGCTGAACTACGGCGACGATTACGAGCAGCGCCAGTCGCAGGGGCTCAATCGGATTAAAGAAGAGTGGTCTCTCACGTTCACCCGCAGCCATGACGTGGTAAACGACGTTGATGACTTTTTGACTGCCCGCGCAGGGGTGGAGTCATTCATTTGGACTAACCCAAGAGGCAAAGCAATTATCGTGGTTTGTGATAGCCATACGGTAAAGCGTTACCCAGGCTATCAAGTGCTTACGGCAACATTTAGACAGGTTTTTGAGTCTTAATTTGCGGCTATAGATAAGTAAGTACTTATCTATTATTATATATCAACGTCACAGGATGTGACGTTGAGTTTTTCAAGGATGAAGTGATGGGTATTAGAGCTGATATTCAGAGTTTATCGCCTTCTGCGCTCATTGAGTTGTTCGAGCTGGATATGTCGGTGACAACCTCCGGCGGCAAGTTGTATTTCCATGCCGGCACCAACGGGCTTAGCCAGCCAATTGTCTGGCAGGGAGTTTCCTATGAGCCGTGGCCAATTAAAGCGTCTGGCTTTGATAAAAGCGGTCAGGGAACACTTCCTCGTCCAAAGATTCAGGTTTCCAACTACGACGGTGTAATTTCTGCGGAGCTGCAGGCCAATGACGATCTGATTGGCTGCAAAATCATTCGCAAGATGACGCTTGCACGTTTTCTGGATGCGGTGAACTTTCCGGATGGAAACCCGACCGCAGACCCAAGTCAGCATTTCGCTGATGAAATGTGGTTCGTCGAACAGAAGACCCTGGAGACGCACCAGTATGTCGAATTCGAGCTGTCCAGCGTCTTAGATCTGATGGGCGTTCAACTGCCGTATCGTCAGATCATCAAAAACAGCTGCCCGTGGAAATATCGCGGAACAGAGTGTGGCTACACCGGCCCATATTTCGACAAAAACAACCAGCAAACCTCTTTGGCCGGCGCCGACTACTGCACCAAGCGTTACGACGCCTGTAATGCTCGTCGCAACTACTTCGCGAATGGCGTTATTCATTTTGGCGGATTTATTGGGGCGACACGATATGAGTAACCAGACGTTACCTGAGCTGGGCTCAGAAGTCATGCAGGATATCTATCGCTGCGCTATTCAACGTTACCCGAATGAAGCGTGTGGCTTTCTTGTGCGCACACAGGGTGAGAAATATCGCTTTATGGAAGCGATGAATGTCTCTGAAACGCCACGTGAGGATTTTGTCATGCGTGCCAGCGACATTATTGCGGCCGAAGATGCTGGGGAAGTGATCGCTATTTGGCACTCTCACGTGGAGCGCAGCGCAGAGGCGTCAGACCCGGATCGCTCCGGGTGCGAGGCGACGGAACTACCGTGGATGATTCTGGCAATTCGCAAAAATGTGGAAAGCGATATGCCATTCCACTTTAGCGAAATGAACGTCATTTATCCGTGTGGTTTTGAGATGCCCTACCTCGGGCGCCCATACGTATTCGGTGTGTTTGATTGCTGGATGCTGTGCCGCGATTACCTAAAGCGTGAATTTGACGTTGAGCTGAATGCAAACGCCCACCTGCATATTCCTTCCTGGTACACGGGGGACAACGACATCCTCGACCAGAACTACCGAAATGAAGGACTTGTCCGCATGGCGCCGGGGACGGAGCCCCAGCGCGGCGACATCTTCTTCATCCAGTACGGGAAAATGCCAGATCACTGCGCGGTATACATCGGCGACGGCATGATCATGCATCACCAGATCGACCGTCTCAGCTGTCGGGCTTATTACGGTGGGATGTATCAGAAGCACACGACGCATCACCTGCGTCACAGGGATTTACTCAAGGGAGACGAGACGTGTCTGAATTAGTTCATGTTCAGCTCGGCGGTGCGATGGCAAAGAACTTTGGCCGCCACTGGAAATTGAAGGTGCGCAACACCAAACAAGCCATCGATTTGATTGAGGCGAATCGCCCGGGCTTTAAAGCTTGGATTAAACGTAACCGTAACCACTTCGATAAGTACCACATCCAGGTCACAAATAAGCAGGGCCACAAGTGGTCAATGGACGACACCGAATACCAGATGATGGGCGAGTCGGAAAATATCGCAAAAATCCGCATTACTCCCGTACCACGTGGCAGCGGTGGTAAGGCGTTTGGGTGGTTCCAGACTTTCGTGGGCGCCGCGATGATCGCTGTCGGCGCTCTGGCCTCTGGGCTGACTTTTGGTGCGTCTTCCGCGCTGGTGATGGGAGGGATGTCATTGATGATGGGCGGTGTGTCCATGCTGATTTCGCCGCAGGCATCAAATGCGTCTGTCAGACAGGCGGATAACACGGATTCGTTTTATTTCGATGGGCCTCAAAACACCAGCAACCAGGGAAACCCGGTTCAGCTTAATTACGGCGAGGAAATTTTAGTTGGCTCACAGATTGTGAGTTCTTCAATCACCATAGACCAACTGTAAGGGAAGTTTTTTGAACATGGATCAGTTCAAGAAAAAGAGATTGCCCCTCCTGATTGCGGGAGCGGGCGGCAAAAAGAGCTCAGGCTCAAGCCGTACACCAGTTGAAGCGGATGATACCGTTAATTCGCGGGCCATGGCGTCTATCCTCGATCTGCTCGGGGAAGGTGTTGTTGGTGGGCTTATTAACGGTGCTAAATCTATCTTCATCGATGGCGTGGCGCTGGAGAACGAAGACGGATCATTCAACTATTCCGGTGTAACCTGGGATTTCCGGGATGGTTCACAAGACCAAAGTCCGATGCCTGGTTTCGATTTTGTCGAAACGCCAAAGGCCGTTAACACACAGCTGAAAACCACAAACGCGGTTACGGTCGCCATCGATAACGACGACGCTGATCGTGTCCGAGTGATCATGAAGTTCCCGTCGCTGCGTAGCATTGACAAGAAAACAGGGGACACAAACGGTACTTCTGTCCAGTTTAAGTTCCAGCTGGCCAATGGCAATGGCTCTTTCTATGACGTGATTGCTACAGGTGAGAGCAGCTCTGACGTGACGCTGACTGCGAAAAAGACTGGTGTCTACTACCGCAGTTACGAAATCCAGCTTCCAAAGCCTGGGCGTGCCTATAAAGTGCGCGTGCTTCGTCTCTCCGCCGACAGCAACGATCAGTATCTCTTTAACGATACTTGGGTCGACTCTATCGGTGAGATCGTTGACACCCCAATGAACTACCCGAACTCCGTTCTGGTTGGCCTTAAGGTTAACTCTGAGCAGTTTGGTAGCTCTATGCCGTCACGTTCGTATCTTATCCGTGGCCTCAAAATCCGTGTGCCTTCGAATTATGATGAAAACACGAACACTTATAACGGCGTTTGGGATGGAACCTTTAAGCTTCTGTCGTCTTCCAACCCTGCCTGGATTCTGTTCGATCTGCTGACCAATGCTCGTTACGGCCTCGGCAAATTTGTTTCGGAGTCAATGATTGACCTTGGCCAGCTTTATCAGATCGGTCGCTACTGCGACGAAGAGGTTGATGATGGCTTTGGCGGCAAAGAAAAACGCTTTGCAATCAACACCCAGATCACCAGTCGTCAGGACGCTTATCGTCTGATTCAGGATATTGCCGGCGCTTTCCGTGGCATGGTTTTCTGGGCTGGTGGCATGGTGAATATCATGCAGGACAGCCCGTCTGACCCTGTCATGCTGTTTACCAATGCGAACGTAAAAGATGGCCTGTTTACCTATAAAGGCTCAGCTCGAAAAGACCGGCCGTCCGTAGCGTTGATCACTTATAACAACAAACAAGACGGCTATAAGCAGAACGTTGAGTATGTTGAAGATCAGGAAGCGATGGCCCGATACGGGGAGCGCAAGACCGAGGCCGTTGCGTTCGGATGCACCAGCCGAGGTCAGGCTCATCGTGTAGGTTTGTGGCTGCTCTATACCGCGCGTATGGAGTCAGACATGATCACCTTTACCGCGGGCCTGGACGCCTCGTTCCTGATGCCGGGCGAAACCGTTCTGATTCAGAACAAATATCGTGCCGGCAAACGCAATTCCGGTCGCATTGTCTCTTTCACCAAAAACAGCATCACCCTCGATGCACCTGTCTCTCTGAAAAAGAGCGGTAGCTTCATCCGTATCATCAATCAGGAAGGCAAAATCGTTGAGCGAGACATCAACGAGACCGGCGACAACATCACTAAAGTTACCTTCAAGACGGCGTTGGCCACAGCCGATCAACCAGTAGCGAATGGCGTCTGGACGATCACCGAACCAGACCTGGTTCCAATGCGGGCGCGCGTTGTCGCTATCGCGCAAGGTGAAACCCCGGGGTCGTTTGATATCACGGTGGTGCAGAACAATGCATCTAAGTACCAGGCGATTGATAACGGGGCCGCGCTCGTTCCAGAAAATACGACGGTTCTTGATCCCACATATTCCAAACCGAGCAATCTGGTCATCTCAGAAGGCACCTATCTGTCCAGTCCTGGCAACTTGTCCGTGAAGCTGATGCTTGCCTGGGAAGGTAAATCACCAGAATACTGGGTCAGCTGGCGCCGCTCCGACGAGGGCAACGTCTCCAACTGGCAATCTGCCCGCGCCACGGAAGAACAATATGAAATCGTCAATGTTGCCGAAAATGGGCGATATGACTTCCAGCTGTATTCCGTTTCCTTCGGCGGCAAAAAATCCGAGATCATTACTGCTGTCTATCAGGTAAAAGGCACGATGACGCCGCCAGGGGCGCCCACATCACTGACCGCGGTGGGGGATTATCGTAACGTGGTATTGAATTGGGTTAACCCTGATTCAGTCGACCTCGCGCAGATCAACGTGTATGCGTCCAAAACAAATAAGCTGGACACCGCGACACTCATTGCTCAGGCCGCCACAACGACTTTCACTCACGCTGGGCTGGGTGACAACGAGACCTGGTATTACTGGATTCGTGCGGTAAACAAACGTGGGATGGTAGGCCAGCCGAACTCGAACCTCGGTACAGAGGCCACCACTCGCGACGTATTGTCTTTCCTGAAAGACAAGATCACATCTTCTGAACTCGGCAAAGAGCTGCTCGACGAAATCGACAGCAAAGCCACTCAGGAGGCGGTAGACAACGCCATTGGCGAGGTTCAGAACTCAGTCAACGAGTCTATTCAGCAAGTTGAAAACGACCTGGCGCAAACCTCCTCCGAAATTAAGGCGCAGGTTGACTCTGTCAATCAGTCGCTGAAAGAGAACATTGATACCGTCAATCAGACAATTGTCGACAATATCGATACGGTCAACCAGACGATCAATACCAACATCTCCAATGTAAACAGCCAAATTGAAGCTGCAAAACAGTCGATTAAAGACGGCGACGCTGCTCTGTCGCAGGAGATTAAGAAAGCGCAGTCATCACTGACAACGTCGCTGTCCCAGACCAGCAAAGATCTGACTGCGGCCATTCAGAAAGAGACGAATGACCGTATTGCAGATGTTAATGATGCAGCCAAGCAAGCGGCCGACCAACTGCTGAGCGCGAAGAATGAGCTGAAAACCTCTATCGATAGCTTGTCTGAGGTTGTGACCTCCGGTGACGAAAATCTCGCGCGACAGATCTCGCAGATTGCCGCCGGCACAGGGGAACAGTTCGACTCTCTGAAAATCTGGTATTTCGACCAGGACGCCGAAGGCTGGACGGAAGATGATAATGGCTACACGCCAATGAGCGTCACCAGCGATGGCTGGCTGAAAGCGAACAATCCGACCTCAACATGTCGTTCCCCTAACGGATTGACGATCGATGCCCATGCTTATCGTTTCATTAAGATGCGCATTAAAAAGGTTGGCAACCCAACCTGGAACGCCAAAATGTTCTGGATTGGCGCTGATGAAACCGGCTGGAATGCTGGTCGCTCCGTGGTTATCAATGAACCGGAATACGATGACAAGGGTATTGCGATTCTGACCCTGCACGACATTGAGTGGCGAGATTCGACAACGATTCGTCGTTTCCGCTTCGATTTCACATCAGGTCAGGATGCGGACAATTACCTGTTATTCGACTGGATCGCCGTCGGTCGACCGACGCCGGGCGCAGGCATGGCCGCGTTACAGGAAGAGCAGCAGGCTCGTGCGAATGCGGATACCGCCGAAGCGCAGGCGCGCAGCACATTGGCTGCACAAATCCGCGGTTCCTCTGAAAGCGGAAATCTGGACGACATTCGTTCTGGTCTGATCTATCAGGAGAAAAATGCTCGTATCACCGCCGATGCTGCGGAAGCGAGTGCGCGTGAATCCCTGCAGACTGAATTCAACAGAAACAAAGCCTCTGTTGCAGAAGAGCTCCATACGCTGTCCACTGAACAAGCTTCCCAGGCAAGCAAGATTACCGGGTTGCAAACAAGCCTTGGCCAGAAGGCCGATGCCAGTGCAGTACAGACAATTTCCCAGAAGGTCGAAGAGCAGGGCAACACCCTTAAATCACAAGGTGCGGCATTGTCTACGCTGGATAATCGCGTAGGAAGTGTTGAGTCTGGTGTATCTGCGAATAGCAAGGCGATCACGGGCCTGCAGTCGACCGTAACCCAGCAGGATAAAACCCTTAGCAGCCAGAGTGAAAGCATCACCACCCTGAATAACTCGCTGAGCGATATCCAGAGCGATACCGATACTGCCAAAAGCAACCCGAGCAATTTGCTGGTTAACGCTTCCTTTGAGCGTGACCTGGCAGGGTGGTCTGCAGGAAACAGCGTATCCAGTGTTATCAAAGCGAGTGCGCCCCATTCTGGTAGCAAAATTCTTGTTTGCGCCGCCGGAACGGTGCAAATCGCGCAATCTGTAAGCGTCGTCGAAGGGCGGACATACAAGCTGTCCTCTTTTGTGCGGTGCACCACTGATGCGGTGATCAGCAGCCCTGGCAACAACAAACTGCGTATTGGCGCGGCCACGTTGCTCAAAGAGATTCCGATCCGTCCGGAGAATCTGCCCAAAGATGAAACATGGAAAGAGGTCTCTGATACCTGGAAGGCAACGCTGACCGGTAAAGTTGACGTATCGATCATGTCTTCTCTCAAAACCGGTTCTCAGTACTTCGATGATGTTGGTTTTGTTGACGTCACTGATGCTCTGGCGATTGAGGCGAACGCCAGTGCCACCAATGCTTTGACCTCTCGGGTATCGTCTGTTGAGGGCACCATCACAAGCCAGGGGCAGCAGATCACTTCGATGCAGAACAGCATCAAGAACAAAGCTGACGCCTCCGCTGTGACTAATCTGACAAACCGCGTAACTGCTGCCGAAAATCAGATCTCCAGCCAGTCCCAGAGCATCACCAGCCTGTCAAACTCGCTGGATAACGCCAATGCTGATGCGGATGCCTCGAAAGCGATCATCGGCAACATGCTCAAAAACAACTCTTTTGAACGTGGTTTCGAAGGTTGGGAGTATGTCGGCTGGACTCTGCTGGAGGCCCAGAACCCCAAATCTGGGAAATACATCATCCAGGCGGGCAAACTGGCCTCTGGCGGTGACTCAGGCTGCAACCAAACGATCGAGCTGCAGGCTGGCAAGACTTATCGTATCGGCGCATGGGTTCGCAAATCCGCTGACTTCGCGATTAATAATGCCGGCAACAACAAAATTAGCCTTCGAAACGCAGATCTGACGCCGATAAAGGATATCCCGATCACCGGCGCCGGGCTGTCGACTAACTGGGCACTTATTAGCGGCGAGTATACGCCAGCCAAAACCGCCAGCGTGGTTGTGTCTCTGCGCGCAAGTGTCGCTTCCGGCTATATGTATCTCGATGACGTCTTCTGCGTTGACGTGAGCAATGAGAAAGCGATTGATGCGACGTCCAATGCGTTATCAACCCTCAACAGCACAGTGACTCAGCAGGGAAAAGACATTACGTCTAACTCCAACAGTATCACTTTGCTGTCAAACCAGATGGTTAACGGTCGCCAGAATATGTGGGTGCGTAGCGTATACAACGTACAACTGGCGAACAATGCCACCGAGCCGACCTTTAGCGATATCAACGGTAAGGCGCCAATCTCGATCGATGAGGTTCCTGACGCGGCAAAACTGGACTTTGCGAGCGCCGGCAGTTACGTGATCGCGCATTACAAAGCCTTCGTGAAGGTTAATGCTGATACCACCATCACTATGGCACCAGGGTCCCGTGTTTTTGATGATACGGGCGCCGTATACGTGAACGGTGTTAGGGCTGCTTTTGGTAATTCGAGTTGGAATACGGTTAGCTTTGATCTGAAAGCTGGCTGGAGCACGATTGAGTTCCTGGTGAACCAATGGACTGGTCAGGCTTACATTAACCTCGGCTTTAAACTGTCCGAGAAGGTAGCCCAACTGAATTCTGCTCTTGGGATGAACGCGCTTTCGAATGCCATTAGCGCCGTCACCTCAAACGTCAGCACCGTAGGTGATCGCGTCACGAGTACCTCACAGAGCGTTACTGACCTGCGAAATAGCCTCGAACAGACCAACGCTAATCTGGCGAATAAGGCAGATGCACAGGCGCTGTCTACGCTGCAAAATACGGTCTCCAAGCAGGGGGATACGATTTCCAGCCAGGGTAACAGCATCACGAACCTGAATAACACCCTGACTGCTGCCAGAAACGCCGGTGACAACCTGATCCCGAACTACGATTTCCTGCAGGGTGCAACTGCGTGGGATATCCAGTATCCGGCGGGCGTTACTTTCGGCAACTTTGGTGATGGTAAGGCTGGGGTTAAGCTGAACCGGACGACCACTACCAGCCCAGGCATCTTCTCCAACAACAACAAGCCGCTGCCGCTTAATGGTCAGCGCAAATATCGTGTTGTGGTTAAAGCCAAGGGCGTGTCCGGGGCGATGAACATGTTGATCCGGCGCCAGAATAAAATCGGCCAGACCGACAGCAATTATGAAGATAAAAACGTCACACTAACCAGTGAGTGGCAGACCATTACCTGGGAGACTGGACTTACTGCCTCTAACGCTGATGGCCAGAACTTTAAGCTTTACGCGCACCCGGCTAATGCCGAAATCTGGGTTGATACCTTTAAGGTCTTTGATATCACGGATGAGGTGAAGATCAAGGCTAATAGCGATGCGCTGTCTACGTTGTCGAGCACGGTGACGCAGCAGGGTGACAAGATCACCAGTCAGGGCAACAGCATCACTAAGTTGACCAATGACCTCGAAGCCGCTGACGCAAACATCGCGAAAAAGGCCGATCAGTCGGCAGTCACTACGCTGACAGGTCGGGTAGAGAAGACGGAGTCCGGTCTGACGGCGGCGAACAGCAACATTACGTCGCTCAGCAGTTCTCTGAACCAGCAATCCAAACGCGGCGCTAATCTGCTTCCTGATGGCACTTTTGAAAGCTACGCGGTTGGCCACAATCTATCAAATAATCGCGTTATCGTGACCACTGATGACTCGCATGGCGGTAGTAAGTGCATCCGTGTGACGCGTCCGAATGATTACAACGCTAACGCAACTGATAACAGCGATAATCACATTTTCAGCGGTTTCCAGGTACGCGATAACGCAGTCTTCTATATGGAATGCTGGGTTAAGCTGGATGCTAAGAGTACCGCTATGGCCGAGAATGCGCAGATCTCCATTGGCTTGTCGCTCCAGTATCAGGACAATTCCTGGCAGTGGCCAGCAGTAACCAAAGCGGCGAAAGAGCTGTCTACAGCTCAATGGACGAAGGTTTCTGGTTACCTGAAATCAACGAAGAGCGGTATTAAGCAGGCAATGGTGAGGATTTCTATTCCTAACGTTAGCAGCGTTAAGGCGGGTAACTCATTCCTCATTGATGACCTGGTCATTACCGAAGTGACTGATGCCTACAACGCGCAAAGTACAGCAGATGCTAACGCCAATGCGATTTCGACACTGGACTCGACCGTCTCCCAACAGGGTGACCAGATCACCAGTCAGGGTAACAGCATCACCAAACTGACAAATGACCTGGCAACGACCAATAACAACGTCAGTAAAAAAGCGGATCAGAGCGCTTTAAGCGTGTTGTCCGGGCGCGTCGATCAAACAGAATCGGGCTTATCCTCTGCGAATAGCAGTATCACTGCGCTTAATTCATCTGTACGCGCAGGGAATGCGACAAGTGGCGATTTGATTAGCAACCCGACATTTGACCCAGAGTTTAGTCAGATGGGCTTCACTGTGATTTCCAGCTCGTCTGAGGGCGTGCCAGCCAATTGCCCATACGCTTATGTTGCACGCATTGCGGCTCGCGACCATCACCCCAATTTTGCTGCTATTCCGGCGACATTGGGGGATGTCTATGAAATGTCTGCTCTCGTCGCGTGTGGTGCCGGCTCCGCTGATTTCAACCTGTATCTCGGAACCGCAACAAGGCCAAGCGGCAGCGTGGGCGCGCCTCTGTCATCCGGCGGCAACCGCAAGGCGTCGGCCACATGGCAGCGAGTAACCTGGCGATTCAAAATTACTCAGGGGATTGTCGATCGCGGCTTCTTCCGTCCATTCCTGCAAATTAACCAGTCCAGCCCATTCGGCACCGTCTGGTATGTGACTGACTGGCATCTGCGGAACGTAACCGACTCCTCCAAAGTCCAGGATTCCCTCGATGCTACGGCGAAAGCGGTTGATTCGCTGACCTCTACGGTAAATCAGCAGGGGGAGAACATCTCCAGCATTGGTACACGTACTACCAATCTTGAGAATAATTTGAGAACAACAAATGCAAACGTTGCTCAAAAAGCGGACGCCAATGCTCTGACGGCACTGACCAACCGTGTTACCCAGACCGAAAAAGACATTAACTCAACGAGTTCTTCTGTCACGAATCTGAACAATAAGGTTGATGCGATTTCTGTCGGCGGTACAAACCTGATCAAGAACTCCGGCGATATGACCGGCTGGTCGAACGTTGTCAGCGATACGTATCGTGGTAATGCGGTAATTGGCGCAACTGTAAAAGCCGGCTCCGGTTACAAGGATCTGCGGGAAATCACGCTTGAGTCGCCGGTCGATGCAGGTGAGTACGTTTACAGCTTCTATGCGAAAGGCGGCGTTACTGGCCAGACGATGACGGCGTTCTTCTACAATCCGAACACCACAACGTCTATCGAGACCAGCCAGGGTGCGAAAGGTAACAACACTGATGGTCGTGCGCAGTTCACGCTGACCACTTCATGGGCCCGCTATTGGGTTAAGTGGAAACAGACACCTACCACGGGCACCAAGCGCCTGATTCTGTGCCGTATCGAGAGCAATACCTCCAAAGACCAGACGGTGTACATCAACAGTCCGAAGTTTGAGGTAGGTAACGTTGTTTCCGACTGGAACGAGTCTCCGTCTGATAGCGCCAGTGCGTCGGCTGTGGATTCGCTGACAACGAAAGTGAATCAGCAAGGCACTTCCATTAGCTCTATCGGAAATCGCACCACATCGTTGGAGAACGGGCTGTCGACAGCTCAGAACAATATTGCCAAGAAAGCTGATGCTTCTGCATTGCAGGATCTCCGGAACACGGTGACATCTCAGGGGGGCGATTTAACCGCGGCGAACAGTAGCATTACCAGCCTGCAGGCCTCGATGAACCGTCGCACTGTGTTTACTGTCACTGCACGGGGGAATGGCAACAGCGTAACTCCTGGGGTTTTTGATGAAAGCGGCAAAAACCTGTTTACCCCTGGTCGCAGCTGGGCGCTGGTCACTTTTGCAATACACAGCGACGGATCAACGGTGATTGCGACATCCAAAACATACGATGTCTTTGGCAGCGCGAATAATGGTGCCACGATGTCGGCTGATATCGAGGCGTTGGCTAGTGGTACTTACGTTTGTGTCCTGACATTCGATGAGCCAACTGGCAACCGAGGTAAAGTATTGTCTGCCCTGGAATCTCTTGGTGGCACATCCGAAGTCGTCAACTCTCTACCGTATCGTGGTGCCTACATTCTCCTTGGCCGCAAAGGCATGAAGCCTGGCGATGGTCTGGAACTGCGTGCGCCAACCGGTGGCGACGGCACCGCCCACATCTCGACCTCAGTCGAGTTTGTGAACGGGGTAATGATGGGACTGGGCGCCGCCGGCGGTGTGATGATGAAGGCTGATGCGAACGCGTCGGCAATTACCACGCTCCAGAACACAGTGAAGACCCAGGGGGATAATATTGACTCCCTGAGCTCCTCGACAACGGCACTGGAAAACAGCCTTGCGTCCAGTAACGCCAGCGTGGATGCAGCAAGCCAGATCCCCGGGAACCTGATCGTAAACCCGTCTTTTGAGCGTGGTACGGAGGGCTATACAGGCTGGAGCGGGATTGCCACGGTGGTAACGCTGCAGGTTCCACATCTTGGCACCAAAGCCGCCAAACTGGCGGCAGGTGGTTCTGCAGGCGTGGGCCAGAAGATCTCCTTCAAAAAGGATCGGTCGTACAAAATTGGCATCTGGGCAAAGCAGGACCCTAATACCACCATTCAGTCGACTGACAACACAAAATTCCGTGTGGCAGAAGGTAACGTTCTAATCGCAAGTAAGGCTTATGGCCCGTTCACTTCGAACTGGCAGGAAGTGTCCTGGACCTGGAAGGCGACAAAGGATGTCGTTGCTGACGTTCAGTTCACTGCTTTCTTGTCCGCAGGCGCGATGTACTTTGATGATTTTTACGTCGTCGATGTGACCGACGCTGTTGAAACTCAGGCGAACTCGAGCGCGATCACTAAACTCGATAGTCGTGTGACCAAGACAGAGAATGACATCACCAGCCAGGGCAGCCAGGTTACGCAACTTAAGAATGACCTTGCGACCACAAACACAAATGTTTCGAAGAAAGCGGATGCAGCTGCGTTAACGGCATTAACGAACCGCGTCACGCAGAACGAGAAAGAAATTGAAACCCAGAGCAGCCAGACAACTTCGCTCAAAAACTCTTTGAGCACTGTTCAGGCGATGGGGAGCAACCCGTGGTTTGATGGTTCTCTGGAGACGTACTCCGAAAACCAGCAGATCAGCGGCTCGCGTGCGGTCGTCGTCAGCTCTCAGAAACGAAGCGGAACGAAGTCGTTGCGTGTTTCCCGCGGCGCCGGTGAGGGCGGAAACAGCGATAAAACCATCGGTAAGTGGATTGCTCTGCGTGAAAATGCGGTATTCCGCATTGAACTCTGGGCGATGATGCCGGCAGATCAGTCGCCATCCTCTGGGTGGTCAACGCTCGTTGGTTTGCAGACCCAAAACGCTGCCAACAACAATAACTGGCCGACGGCAATCACTATCAATGAAGCCGCATTGGGTGCAAGAGGCGCATGGAAGAAATTCACCGGTACGCTCCGTGTAGCCGCTGGCCACACTCGCGGCGCATTTTGGGTATCTACCCGCGGCACAACTGGCACTGGTACACCGGGGTATGATCTATATATCGATGACGTTGTTGTCACCGATATCACGGACGCAAAAGAGGCACAGGATTCGGCTAATGCGAACGCATCCGCGCTCACCAGCCTTACCTCACATGTTACCTATGTAGAAGGGCAGGTGACATCCCAGGCGTCTCAGCTGTCCTCTTTGACGTCCCAGGTGAATGATGCGTCTTCGAAGGTTGATCAGATGGCGCAGACCATCACCAACAACGAGAAAACGCAGTCGTCGCTGAATACCAGCTTGCAGTCGCAAATTGACGCGCAGGCATCGGCAAACATCAAAAACCAGACGGAGTTGAATAACGCCACCACCTCTCTGGCGGCAATTAAGTCAACTCAGCAGACCCAGGCCACAACGATAAGCGCACTGTCTCAGCAGCAGACGAATTTGACAGCTCAGGTAGGAGGCCAGTCAGCCGAGCTGCAGGAGCTGAAGAAAACGGTTGTCGAAAACGGCAACGTTAACAGTACCTGGATGGTCAAAATGGAAACCAACAGCAACGGTAAAAAGTATGCTGCTGGTATCGCTTTAGGTATCGATGGCAAAAATTTGCAGAGCCAGTTTCTGGTTCAGGCTGATCGCTTCGGCTTAATCAATACCTCTAACGGAAACACGACCACACCATTTGTTGTGGAAAATGGCGTTGCCTACATGAATGCCGCTGTGATTAAGGATGGCTCCATCACCAATGCAAAAATTGGCGGTGAAATCCGATCTGACAATTTCGTTAACGGTTCAAATGGCTGGAGAATTGGAAAAGACGGTAGTTCACAGTTCAACAACGTAGTTATTCGTGGTGAAGTTCACGCAAATACTGGTGTGCTTAATAACGTGACTATTAACGAGAACTGCACTGTGCTTGGCACTGTTCAGGCCAATAAAATTGTTGGTGACGTTGTGACAATGACCGACCGTGTTGTTAAAAACTGGCCAGCTTCCGGGAATACCTCATCCGGCACGCGCTACCTGATTGCAACGATTGACGGTATGCCCTTTGAACGGCGTATGGTGTTCAATGGTTCCGTTGCGATTGTTCAGGTATGGCGTCAGAACGTAACAATTCGCGTTGATGAAACGACCGTTTGGACTTTTGACTCTGGAAACGATGGTAAGGACTTTGAAACATCAATCTTCTCAATCCGTATCCCGGCGTCAAACTTCGGTCAACGTCACCAGATTACCATTCAGTGGCCGAATCGTGGCGATAGCGGTCAGTTCCGGTTTACAGGGGTTGTCTCGATGTACAGAACTACTGGCTCCATCTCTCTGGCTTAAGTTTCAGGCGGCTCTTTGAGAGCCGCTCATTAAAATTACAAGGAATGTAATTATGGCAATGTATGAAGTTGGCACCGTAACGGGTGCAGCAAACCAGGCAAAGGTTACTGGTATTTCAACAAAGTGGTCGGAGCCCGCACTTGGTATTCAAGAGGGTTCAATTTTAGTCATTTATCGCAATGGAAGTGCTGATCTGTATGCCATCAAATCAGTAAATAATGACACTCAACTGACCCTGACGAGAAACATAACAACTGCTTTTTCTGGTGCGAAATATGGAATTATCACGTCAGAAACTGCCAGCACATCGTCTTTTGCGAACCAACTAGCCAGTGCATTTACTCTTTGGCGTAACGTTGTCCAAGGATGGTCTACAGCCCTGACCGGAAGCGGCGACATTACGATGACAGACCCTATAACAGGTACGTCTGTGACTGTTCCTGCTGTATCTGGGATGGCGAAAGCATCTGACCTCGCGGAACTCAGGAACTCACTGAAAGATTCAGCGAAGACGAGCGCAGCAAACACGTTCACACAGACGCAGATATTCAGTAAGGGGGTTACTTTCAGTGCCACTATAACGGCTGCAGGGCAAATTCTCAGGAAGAATAGCAATACACAGTTCACTGCCATCGACGCCGGAAACCTGGAAATCAGCAGCGACACAACGCCGTACATTGATTTTCACCACAAAGGTAGCTCTGCAGATTATACGCATCGAATTATCACCGAAGACGGGGCTTTAGCGGTTTATCCGGGGCTGCGAGTCCGTGGCGGTCTCGGGGTTTATGGCATTGCTACGCAGTACGGCGATCTGTACGGGCAAGCCTTCATTGCCAGATTAAACACTGACCCTGGAAACATAGCAAATGGCACCGTGTTACAAGCGCCACGTTTTACGTCAAGATTTAGTACGCGCGGTAGTGATGGCAACGTTGATGGCGGACAGGCGGCTATGTGGTTCGAAGAGCAGGTAGGGACAAACCACCGACTAATTCTTTCTGTTGGTGGTTTTTCGCAACCAATACAGTATTGGCAATTCCTGGCCGACGGCAATATCTACGGAAGCCAGCGCGGTAGCGTTCAGTTTCTGGGGACGTCTGACGCTCGCCTGAAGCACGATATCACGCCTACTGATGGGCAGCAGTCAGTAGACCGCATAAAGGCGCTGGAGCTGGTGACGTTCGTCTATAACGACGACGAACAGAACCGCGTCCGCCGGGGGATCATCGCGCAGCAGGCCGAGGAAGTAGACGAGCAATACGTGAAACACGTTAATATTTCGTACCTGGATGGTAATAAGCAGATTAACAGTGAGCGCCTTCAGCTCGACAACAACGTGATAATGATGGACACGCTGGCGGCGGTGAAGGTACTGATTAAGCGAGTTGAAGTGCTGGAGAACAAACTTAACTCAACAGAGGAGAAAGAGCCCCCCGTGATTACAAACCAGAATACTCTAGATGCTGGCTTGGCTATGACCGATGAATACAAATAAATAACAATTAATTGTATGTAAGTACTTACCTACAATTAATCTATAATTTATGATATAAATCTGCCATCCGATTTGACTTATTCATGGAGGAAGACATGTCAAACGAGATGGCAGGCGTGACGCCAGAGCAGGTGGAACGTATTGCCGCCATTGTTGCGCGCGAAGTCGTAGGAAAATTAAGTAAGGAGCTTCGAGATGATATTGGCCAGGAGGTCAACGATCAGCTGCGAACCTACTTTGGTGATATGACTCCGGCGCAACATAGCATTCAGCATTCCAACCTGGACAAACTTCTTAATCGGCTCGACACGATTTCAAGCGGGTTCTTTGGAGGCATTATTTCCAAGATTACCTCGTTCCTGATCACCGTGCTGCTTTTGGGTTTGGCCGCTTATGGCGTGAAAAATGGACTGCAATAACAGGAGAACAAGGATGAGTACTCCAAGAGGCATTCGTAACAATAACCCTGGTAACCTGGATAAGGGGTCGCCGTGGCAAGGGTTAGTAAACAATCCGGCGGAACCGCGGTTCTGCACTTTTAAAGACCCCGTATGGGGGATTCGAGCACTGACAGTAACGCTCATCACCTACCATGATAAGCGCCGCGCAAAAGACGGTTCCAGCATCGATACGATCCGCGAAGTCATCGAGCGTTGGGCGCCGCCGCATGAAAACAACACGGCCGCCTATATCAATGAGGTCTCTAAAGCCGTAGGCGTGGCGCCGGATATGATCATCGATCTGCATGACTACAATACTATGCGGCCGCTGGTGGAGGCGATTATTCGTCATGAGAACGGTCGTGGCCCGTTGAAAACACTCAACAGCTGGTATTCGGCCGAAGTTATTGACGAAGGTATGCGTCGCGCTGGTGTCGTTAAACCTGTAACTGCAGTGAAAGCCGTACCTGTCACGAAAGAAACTGCAGGCGCAACGGTGACTGCAGGTATCGGTATTGCGCAGCTGGCGGACGTAATGCCGCAGATCTCCGTTGCAATGGATAAGGCACAGGGACATATCACCAGCGGGGATACCGTTCGCATTATCTTCGGTATTGCGACCATTGTTGTCGCCGGCTTTATTGCCTGGTCGCAAGTTCGTAAGCATCAGGCAGGAGTGGTGTAACCATGAACGGCAGCCTGCTTTCAAAGGTCAAATCGACCATCATGACTTTGGCTGCCGTCTTCTTTGTGCTCGTTGGGGCGTACACCTGGGGTGGACGCGCTGCCCGGCGGGCCATGGAGGAAAAGGCGCAGAGAGAAACCAACAAACGGCTTCAAGGCACAGTGGATGTGAAAAATGAGACGATTAATGAAGTCAGGACTAAGGATGCTTCTGCCGTTCATCGCGAGCTTCGCGATAAGTGGATGCGTGATTAAACCTCAGACCGTGGGCGTACAATTCTGCGATGGGGCTAACCCTATCTACATCAGCAAGGACGACGCCCTGACAGAAGAGACTGAGAGGGAAATCCTGATCCACAACACGCTGGGTGAGCGGTTGTGTAAGTGGTGATTGCATTACTATCAATATCAGGTAGAAGGCGCTTTGGTTAACACCAAAGCGCATTTTTTATCAGCTATCTGTAAGGTCGTACCAGTCGCTGTCAGGATCTGCATTTGAGTCTGAAGATATTATTTCGATACCTTCTTCAGCGATTAGCCAATTATTATCACGATAAATAAGAGGAACATTTGCTGTTAAGAAGAATGATGTACCGGAGAAAAAATGGTCTGGCATTTGATCACCTTCATAACTGAACGACACCGTCATGTTCAACAGTCCCTTTTCCTCGTCATACTGAACTTCAGTTGGCTCGAGGTCATATACTGCAAAACCATTAGCATTTGTTGAAACAACCGCATCGCATAAAAGTTCGTCAACAGCCATCTCAAATTGAACGTAAACATCACTCGAAAAAATGACGTTTTCGAAGTGCGTCTCACCAAAAGCGGCCTTCATTAACCGAGGTTCTAATGGAAATCGCTTCGCCACAGATGAAAGTTCATGGTAGTTCGAAAAAGCTGCATCGATAGCGATGGCTTCAAGAGCTTCCGTTAGCTTAATTCCTTGTTTTTTAGCTAATTCTTTAGCATTGCTTTTGAGAATGTTTAAACCAGAGTAGTTAGACATGGCTATGTTTCCACACATTAGACGCATACCGATAGCCTGTTAACCGGGCAGCGTCATAATGATGGCGGCCAAGTGTTGGGGGTACTGCAGAATGATGGGCTATTGCTTTGCGAGACAGGCGCCAGGTGACCATCACCACCTGGTGAAATACTAACCTGTTAATGTAGAGGCGTCAATGTAGGGCAAGACGATTTTATACACTTGATATGAACTACCTACCATTTAACCTTTACACCGCAGCCGTAGGCATTTAGGCTATATCGCATATAAGAAAACAAGTTGTTTCATACGACGATAAATCACACGTAGGGATATCACGAATGACTCAGATCATTGTGGTGGGCGGCACCAAGGGTGGCCCAGGCAAATCGACTGTTGCTCAGCAAATTGCAGCCTGTCTGAAAATCAAAAAGAAAAAGAAAGTCCAGATCACCGATATCGACATCCAGCGCACCACGACAGGGTGGTGTGAAGACCGCCGGCACAATGAAGAACTGGAGCTGATCCCGTTCGCCTATGTCCAGGATGACATCATCAAACACATCACTTCGCTTCGTGGCCGTTTCGATTACGTCGTAGTCGACGCTGGTGGTTTTGACTCCGAAATTCAGCGCCACGCAATGTTGATGGCCAACGTGATCCTTATCCCGCTTCGCCCGAAACGTCGTGATCTGAAATCCTTGCGTGACATCGACCCCATTGTCGACAGCGTTAGCAGCGTGAATGACAAAATCAAAATCCGTGCTGTAATGAACCAGTGCCCGTCTCTGCCTTCCCAGGCTGCGCGCATTATCGCTGCAAAAGAAATTGTCGAAACCTTTGGCATCGAGGCGGTACCTGTGAATCTTTACAACCGCAACGTGTATGACGATGCCGAAGAGGCGGGCCGTTCAATCTTTGAGATGACCGGAGCCGAACGCGACAAAAAGGCTGAGGCCGAGATTGAAGCATTAGTAGAATACGTAATGACCTTGGAGGGTGAATAATGTCCATGAAAATGGGTGATCTGGCAAAACGTCCGGCTGCGGAAGCTGCTGCACCTAAAAGCAGCACCCCGATGCGCCAGCCTGTCCGTCCACAAGGCCGTCCAACACGTGGTAAAGAGAAAATCAAAAGCCGCACGATGTCGCTTGAAGACGAGTATTTCGAATTACTGGAGATGATGAAGTTCATCCCTCGCTTTGAGAAGTTCACCCGTTCTGATGTGATACGTGCAGCCATTTTCCATCTGGCAGAGAAGTCCCCGCAGGAAATTGAGGACATCGTCAAGATGAACGAGGCGATCACCGCTGCTGATGTGACGATGCGTACTGACGAAATTAAACGCGAGTTGATGAAAAAGAGTTGATTGAAGGCGCGTTAAGCGCCTTTCTCTTAGGAGCATTAATTATGTCCATAACAAAAATTTTAGATGAATTTTTGGCTTCTGATGACAGGGTTGCAGTAATTAAAGGTGAATGGGGAGTAGGAAAAACACATTTTTGGAATCGTTACTACGAAGGTAAAAGAAATAAAAGAGAAATTGATCAGATTGCATATTCATATGTTTCTCTATTTGGTCTTAATTCCATTGGAGAAATTAAGAAAAAACTATTCCCTTCCACAATACCGCTTAATCAAAAACTTTATAGAGAGGATTTACTAGAGAAAAAACAACAAATGATGGAGAGGTTTTTCTCGGGAGTATATAAGTGCGTAAGGTATAATAAAGTAAGTAAAAAGATCTTTAATAACTTTAGCATAGGGATAAGCGGTTTTGGCCTTAAATCCTCCGAATTTACAATTTTTGATGGTTATAATTATGTAAATAAATATTTAATTTGTTTTGACGATCTTGAGAGAAAGGGTAGCTCTTTAGAGATAAAAGATTTCATGGGGTTAGTTGATGACCTTGCAAGATCAAAAGCATGTAAGATAATATTAATTTACAATGAAAATAACTTAACTAAGAATGACGAAGAAAAACAATTTATAGAATATCGAGAAAAAATTGTCGATCGTGATATTATGTATAAACCTGACGTCATTGATAATGTCAGAAAAATATTTTCACATAACGATCCGAATTATGAATTTCTACTTAGTGCGGCGGATGCTTTAAATTTAAAAAATATTAGAATATTAAACAAAATAAAAAAGACTCTTTACGCCTTTGAGTCTGAATTCACAACAGCGCGTAGAGAAGTACGGAAAGATTTTACTTTCAGAGTAGTGCTTTTTGCATATGTATTTTACTCAGGGGCTGGTGAATTGCCCTATGATGAATTTTTCAAAAAAATACAACCCAGAGCAATGGCTGATAGTTATCATACTAATGATGACGAAATGTCTGACACTGAAAAATTCATAGAGCAGTTAGATATTTCATTTACAAATTCTGATAATTTATTTGATTATGGGATTGATTATTACTTTAAGCATGGATATTTGCTTTCCAGTTTCACTTTTGAAAGTGCGGTGAAGGCTAAAAATAAAGATTATGAAGATATAGAGATAAATAGAAAGTTAGATGAAATATGGAGTGTTTTTAGAGATTCTTTCAATGCAAACCAAGATGATTTTGTTAATGCATTGAAAGGAGCAATAGAGGAGTATATGTCAAGAATACCTCTTAGCAAGGTTTCCTCGATTTTTATTATTTTAGAGGAGTTAGGCGTTAACTGCGATAGTTATATTACTCAATATGTTGATGATCTTATTAGTAGAGGTTCACTTAATAAAGAATATAATTTATTGATGAACAGCACCATTGAGCATAAAGGCTTATATGAATTGATTAATGATAAATTAAATCAAATAAGAAAGGCCGAATATGATTTAGATGAGTTGCTTGGCCGGTTATCGAACGGTAATAATTACTCTTCATTACATATTGATGCTTTAAATGCATACAGTGAAGATGATTATTACAACTGGATTATTACCTGTAACGAAGATGTTTTAGATAAAATTAGGCATGGCCTTCTTAAATTTGACGACCATGTTGCACCTATACCTGGCCAGACTCAAATAACTGATAAAGCAATGGCGGCAATTAAAAGAGTGGCAAGAACTTCGCAATTGAATAAAATCAGAGTTGAAAGATTGTTAAAGATAAATATTGATTAATATTTGCCTGCTTCTGTATTATTTTTAATACTGGAAGTATACTAATATACAGAAGTAGGTCTTTGATACAAGAACACTCCAGTACACACCCTTCTGATTCCTCTTTCCAAACTGCTTTCCAGTCGCTATGATCTGCCAAATAGTAAGTAAGTAGTTACCTATCGGCGGGAGCATGAGCCAGATCTTTTTTGACACCATAAACAACGGCCAGTACGACTTCATGACGGAGTGGGACACGGTCGCCATGGACAAGTGGGTTGCGGAAAACATCGGTCTTTCACGATGCCAGGGGGAGGCTGAGCTCTTTGATACAAAGTGGTTTGACTATCGCGACATGCACCCGCTGATGGCAACCTGCCTGTTCACCGAAGCCTATAAGCGCGCATACTCACAGATCATGCTGTCTCATGGGCGCGAGCATTTCGAGACGGCGCCATTCAGCACTGGTCTGAAACGCCTGCCTTACCAAGAGCTTTCGGCGGTGAACAAAACCTCTCTCTGGAAAGCTCGCCAGTTTGCAGATCGGTATTGCTGTTCTTATGACTATTTTATATCAACTGTTCTATCTGCAGCTGCACGCCGGCTCTGGGACAAATTACCTCGCCCTCAGCATCTTTGGCAGCCAGAACTGATTGAGATCTTCGAAAGCAAACTCGCCAATCGTGCGGGAACGCGTCTGGATGACTCTGTCGTGAGTTTTAAGCACTTGGGAGACATGCAGCATGACCCAATTCAGGAACGTTACTTTGAATGGGTTCTGGAGCGTTTGAAGCACATCACCCGTGATAAGCGTATCCGCACCATCTTCTCTGCTGTCTGGTTGATGGAGCTGGTGCCTGAGCGCGTTATCTATGCCCATTACCCGGAAGAACTGGAAGAAGCACGGCGACTGTGTTGATTGCCTGCTCCATATTTTTACGATTAGAAAACAACTTGTTTAAGCACCAAAGGATAACAAACACATGACCGAACTTTGCCACACGGGACGAGGGTTGTCTGAAGAGTTCGATGACGACTTCCAGAATCGTCTGGCGGCATATTTTTGCCGCGATCATGAGTTTCTGACTCGTGCCGGCGATCTGGTTTCCCCCAACCAATTCTCTAATGCGGCGAACGCCATACTGGTGAACATGGTATCGGGCTATTTCAGAATGTATAAGAGCGCGCCTTCATCGGCGGCCATCCTCGATATGTTGAAGCGTGCTAAACGCGATAAGACGATCAGAGAAGAGATGTTCCCGGACGTTGTGGCGGCGTTTAAGCGAGTGCTCTCGGAAAAACTCTCTGATACGGCTTACATGGTCGACCAGGTCGCGACGTTCGCTAAAAGTGTAGCGTTCGACGATGCGTTGATTAAAGCGGCCGAGATGAAGGAGAAGGGCGACTTCCAGGGAGCGATGGCCATCATGGCCAAAGTGCAGCAGATCGGTTCTAACGAAGCGACGGGCATTTATGACTATTACGCCTCTGCAGCGGAACGTTACAAGGCCCGTGAATATGAAGCCTCTGATGATTACGTGCCGAACAGCATCACCACTGGCCTGCCGCTTCTGGATCGTATGCTCTATCAAAAAGGGTGGGCGAAACGTGAGATGGTGCTCTTCATGGGTTTTGCGAAATCAGGTAAATCGACAGCGATGGGGGAGTTCTCCATTAACGCAACGCTGGCCGGCTACAACGTTTTGTATCTTTCTCTCGAAGTGCATACCTCGATTCTCTCCGATCGCTTCGATGCGCGGCTGTCTGAAACGGAGATGTCAAAGCTGGTAGAGCAGCGTGACGACGTTCACCGGAAACTCGCGGAGCTTGGTGCGACGAAAGGGGTGGGGAATCTCTGGGTGGTTGAGCGCCCGTCAGGAAGCATGTCGCCTGCAGATTTGGATCGTATGCTCAATAGCATGAAAGCGAATGGCATGATCCCGGATATGGTGGTGGTCGACTATGCGGATTTGATGCGTGCCAGTTACGACCTCCGTGACGACCGGGCGAACATCCGTTCTATCTACACCGATCTGCGTGCTCTCTACGATAAGCACAACGTTGCAGGAATCACGGCATCCCAGACCAACCGTGAAGGTGGTTCATCCGAAGTGGCCACCATGATGCACGCCGCGGACAATATCGAAAAAGTCCGTATTGCCGACTTAGTCATCACTATCAACAAGACTGAGGAGGAAGAAGCCAAAGGCGAAGCACGTCTCTATTTTGCTGGTTCTCGTAACCAGAAGGGCGGGGTGAGTATTCGCGTTAAGCAGAACCTCGAACAGATGCGCTTCATCGAGCGGATCATGGAAGTTCTTTAAAAAATAGGCGTGGGGCAAAGACGGATAACAGCCCCACGCCCTTCCAAATTACCTTTTGTTTAATCACAAAAGGAAAAACACATGAGCCTTTATGGTATTCAAAAAACGCGGCTTATCAAGATATTGCCGTTTAAAAACTGCGGTAAATGACAATGAGTGACCTCAAAGAGTTACTGTCCGAGCTGGATTTCGAACAATGGCTGGATATGGAAGGCATCATCTATCGTCGCGGCGGTGTAAGCGCCCGCGGCCGCGAAGTGAATATCAAAGAATGTCCGGTATGTGGAAGCACAAACTGGAAGGTCTATTTCAACCTGACCAACAACGTCGGGAAATGCTTCGCCGGCGATCACCCAGAAGAAATTCAATTTAACAAGCTGGTTTTCCTCAAACACTACAGCGGTAAGTCTCGTCGTGCCTTCGAGGAATACGTACATAACGCACTCCTGTCTCAAGGTTGGGCGCCAAAAAAAGAAGAGGTTGTGCTGGCCAGTGCTGTGGAACTTGAAGGCCCGGTGGCTTTACCGCGGCATTATGAACTGCCAATTGACGGTCGGCTGCCGGACTATCTTGTTGAGCGGAACATTACCCCGGAGCTGGCCAAATATTTTGACCTGCGTTACTGCGTCGAGGGAAAACATGCTTATGTCGACCCATATACCGATCAGGTAAAAGGGCAGGCATTCGATATGCGCATCCTGATACCGATTTACGATCTGAATGGGGTGATGAAGACATTCCAGGGGCGTGACGTCACCGGCGCAGCAGAACGCCGATATCTCTTCCCTATGCAGCTGCCGGCATCCGGGAGGTTTCTCTATAACGGACATAACGCAGTTGGTAAGCAAACCGTCGTCGTCTGTGAGGGGGCTTTCGATGTCATGGGGGTTAAGAGCGCCATATTCGACGAAGAGACGCTCCGGGACTACGTAGAGCCCATTGGCACGTTCGGGATGCATCTGTCCGGAAACACGACTGTAGACGCAGAAGACCAGCTGGGCGCGTTTCTGTCGTTAAAGGCTGATGGTCTGCGAAACGTCATCATGATGTGGGATAGCGAGAAGCAAGCGATCCGAAACACAATGGCGGCCGCCAGACGATTAACCAGTATAGGGTTAAATGTGAAAATAGCCTGTCTTGGAGAAGAAGGGCTAGATCCAGGAGAGGCCACTCAGGAACAAATTCTTAAAGCCTATTATCGTGCAAAACCCTACTCTAAGCAGCTGGAGCTGCAGAGCAAGGTTCTCGGTATTAGTGCATTTAAATAGTTCGACTCATGGCTGTAGTTCCATATCCGTGTCGGAAATACCATAATTTGTTTATGGATGTAGGTATCTACTTAAATATTTTAATGTAATAAGTAACACTTTGGTTATGGAGGACATCACATGAAAGAAGGTATCGAACAGGCAGTTTTAGAGATGATCAAGAAGTCAGGCGTAGAGCTTGGCGAGGGAGAACTGGAGAGCATCATCGATGCCTCATTCAACACGGCATCAGAGCATATATCGAATGCGCTATCCTGCATTCCTCTCAAAGAAGGGGCGACACATACGTCGGTGTTGGTGTGGTACGCAAAGACGCCTGAAATGCCCGGTACTGTTCAAAAGCGTGTAGCTCTGGTTGCCTTCATCGTCCCGTCGCTTGAGGCCGGCATTGGGCCTGTCGCGCGTTTTGGCGCCTGGTATGACGACAAAATCATCTTCTCAAACTGCTACCAGATGGAAAGCAGGGAAATGCTTGAGCATAGCGTGGACGTGACTCTAAGAGCCGTAGAAAGCAAATGCGAGACAGTAGGAGAGGCTTTCGTCAGCGTCATGACTTCTCCCGATGTTGAAAAGCGCCATGTAGATCTGGTGGCCCCACCAGGCTTGTTGGAAATGATTGTCTCTGGAGATTACAACAAGGCTATAGCGCGTGTTCGTGAGCTGGACTATGGGCGTATCTGCGACCTGTGTCGTAGTGATCTGGACTTAATCAACGTGATCGTTGAGGCTGGCCGCGTCTGTGATGGGGTGTTGGCACAATACGCAAGTAAGATCAGTCGTTTGGCCAATGAAATGCCTATGCTGGGTCAGGAAGCCAAATCCCACGCCGTTCATGCCGCAAACGACCTGCTAACCCCTTATCGATACGAAGCCGCAAGTGACAAGATGACCGGCTGGGCCACCTGGTAAGCCGTGGCTATGTACTGTGTCCCCGTACAGAGTTATTTAAACTGATTAGTAAGTAAGTACAAGATTATCGTTTAGAGAAATGGCTACCAAAACTGACTTATCAAAAATCCCTTCGTTCTCTGGACTCAACGGCTACTCGCTGCGTTGCCCGGAAGTGAAGCTTAACGGACATGACTCGTACTGCAGCTACACCGTCTGTCAGCACACGATCCTTGCCTTCAAAGAGAAGCGACTGCCGGCGTCATCGTTCACCTCCTGTGCGAACGCCATTTCGGCCGGAAAATGCCAGGCGCTGAAAATGATGGTGGAGGAAATCCGGCAAGGTGAGTCGCTGTATTTCGTCGATATGCCGGCGCTCATTGAAGAGGTGGAGGAACGAAACCGAACAGCGAGAACCCTGCAGCCGAAGAGAGGCAGTGCATCTATCTACAGTGGAATTAAAGGGAAGCGCCAATCTTCGACCGTGGCTGAAACTGGCAGACTGCCGGATGCCAGCGAGATTTATTCAGAACTTATCAAAGAAACCTTAAAGGAGAAGACCGACTAATGGAGAAGCTGATCGCGCTTAAACATAAGCTGGACGCCATTAAAACAATGGGAACGAACGCCAAGAAAGAGGCGCTGGCCAGTATGGATGACTTCGAACAAAGAATGGTGTCACTCATGCTGAACCCGTTTGTTCGTTTCGGGGTGAAGAAATACAACGTGGCCGATCCACTTAGCAAGTCCGTACCCAGTGATCAGAAAGCGATAGAGCTGCTGGAGCAACTGATTGAAGCAGGAGAATACTCATGATTCCATACATCGTATTGTCTTTTTCTGGAGGCGTCGCCCTTGGCTTCATCATCTGTCATGACTTGATCAAGCAGGAACTGAAGACCAAAACACTACGTATCGGTAAGAGGGTATATCGCGTCGTTCAGGAGACAGGGGTATCAAAATGAGCAATCTAACCTCCTTAGACTGGTGGGTAGGCTTGTACTTTGTGGCCTCTGGTGTCGCAGTAGCTTTCACAGTTGGCCAGTCTCTTGTAAAGCTACTGCTCTTAAGATTCGCCAGTCGCAACCGTATCGATGACACGCTTTGGTGCCTTGGTTCTCTGCTTGAGCAGCGGTATGGAGAACTGAAAGAAGGTGAACTGCTTTGCATAAAGGCAAAAAGATTCACGGCCAAAATCCAATGGACGCAGGATGACAAGTCAAAGCTGATGAAAAAAGGAGCAAACGAATGCATGAAACGATATGTAAGTATTTACTTATTGTTTTGATACAAATATGATTGGCTTGTTTTCGTTGAGACGCGACTGTTTGAACGTTTAAAGATAACTGCAAACGACAATCAGTACCTGGCAGTAGCCTAAAAAGCTAAACACCAGCGAGGTCAGTTTCCAGCCTCGTCACCGAAATGGGACACACTAAGCGAGTGTGATTGCAAAACGCAGGTAGGGCATCTGGTTAACCAGTGCCCTTACCGATGAGGTAACAGAATGGGCGGTTGGGTTTTATGTCCAACACATCCCGGCTCCCAAAGGCCCGACCGTCTATCCTGTTACGTCATTTCTGTTACTTATGTCGTTTAGTTTTGGGTTAAAAATGGCGACGTAACCCGGCTGGTTAGGTGAGCCAGCACGCAACGTTGTGGTCACGGATTCATTATCCTTCTAGTTTAGCCATTGTTGTCACTGCCCCGTGGCCACAACGATTAAATGATTCCATACATCTAATTAGATCTGAATGAAAACTCTCCTCAACCCTCGGAGAGTATTTGAAGATCTTGGCTTGTAAGCGTTTGGTGAACACGTAAAGCACAAGTGGCAGGAAACGGTAGGACTGCTGCGAACGACACCGGTGAATCGGCGATACAGCCCCACAAGTCCGTGAATCGACAGAGGCTGACGGTGTCAACCTTAGATGGTGTAGCTCAGTGGTAGAGCGGTTGACTGTTAATCAACTGGTCGGTGGTTCGAATCCACCCATCATCGCCACAACGGTAAGGGTATTTGGACGACAGCAAGGAAGGCGCGCTCTTTGGCTGTTCGCGACGGATCTGATTCCCTGAATGCCCTTACCGTTGTGATGAATTGCAGCTCGTTGAAGCAACCAGAAGATAAGCATCTGGCGTCACAACGAACGGAGGATAGAGGGCATGGCGCCCAAGCGGTCTTGAAAACCGTCCCATTGCGAAAGCGATGATGGTTCGATTCCATTATCCTCCGCCAACACAGCGTTGAGCGGTTTGGTTTTGTTTTTCTTATCGAAAAGACTCCGCCTGTCACCATGGCCAGACCGCTCAACGCTGTGATAGACATTACGGCAGACGTTCTTCAACCATAGCTTCTAGCATCTTAGCAACACTTTTTTCAGCGCAAAATTCAAAGGGGCTTCGGCCCCTTTTTGCTGACGCCAATATGGCGTAGAATGATATTAAAAATTACTAAGAGAAAGCGTTATGCGGTTGTATGTGATAGGTAATGGATTTGATATCAGGCACGGCCTTCCAACGCGCTTTTGTTGTTTTGAGGCGTATGTAAAACGCCATAATCAACAGTTGTATGAATCTATTTCCAACTTTGTCCCAACAGAGGATGAATGGAATGATCTTGAAAGTGCATTAGGTAATTTCAATTACGATGGTGCGTTTGAAGAAAATAGTGGCCTTCTAATGTCACCCGGAGATGATGACTGGAGAGATAGTGCAAACCATGATTTTCCGTATGAAATTGAACAAATAACCCAACGATTGATAAAAGAACTCCCTTTGGCCTTAAGGGATTGGATCAACGCTATCGATCTTTCTCGTGCTTTAACACCGCCTTCGTATATTCCAAGTATCAACAGAGACAGTTACTTTTTCACCTTCAACTATACAAACACATTGCAGGATATTTATGGTGTTCCAGATGAAAACATTCTGCATATCCACGGTAATGCAAAAATAGGACAAAATTTAGTTATTGGGCACGATGTATTCTACGAAAACTCTCTTAATACTGATCACGGGCCAGATCAAGATATTCGGGTTAGTGATGCCTATGATCATATAGACAATTACTTTAAAAACTCATATAAGCCAACCGATGTTATTATCGATTTTCACAAAGAGCAATTCCTCCGTTATTCAGAGGTTGATGAGGTTCTAGTTCTGGGACATTCGCTGGCTAGTGTAGATGGTCCCTATTTTACTAAAATATCGCAGTCTATTTCAAAAAATGCCACTTGGGTTCTTGCCAAGTATCCAGGAGAAACGAAGGCGGGAAAACTAAGTGACTATGGAATCAATCCTAGCAATATATTTGAAAAAAATTACGAAGACTTGGTTTAATACCGGCCCACTAAGGTGGGGTATTAAACTGAAAAATAGGTAATTACTTACTTACATTTGTGTTCTCTTTTATGTATAGTTCTTCTGGTTACTCACTTGAAAGGACTCAATATGGGAAACAAACGTAAACAGGCGCGTCGCGCAGCTCGCCAGGCGCTTAAGTCAAAATCGCGTATTGTCGGATACGAGATCGACACAATTATCGTAGACGAGCTGGCCTCCGCCGCCCCTGCTCTGCCCCCAAAACCGAAGCGTGATACTTCCCCCATAGAGGCACGCAACGAAGCCCAGGCCCACTATCTTATCTCGCTCGATAATAAATCGCTGACGTTCGCCACTGGCGAAGCCGGCTGCGGTAAAACCTTCCTGGCGACGGCCGTCGCGGCACAGCGATTACTCGATAAGGAAGTAGACCGAATTATCGTTACGCGCCCTGTACTGCAGGCAGAGGAGGATTTGGGCTTCCTGCCTGGCGATATGGCTGAGAAGTTCGCTCCGTTCTTTCGTCCCGTCTACGATGTGCTGCAGAAACGCCTGGGTGCTTCATTTCTCGAATACTGCCTAAAGCCAGAGGTGGCCAAAGTCGAGATCGCCCCCTTCGCATACATGCGCGGTCGCACGTTCGAAAACGCTGTGGTCATCCTCGATGAGGCACAGAACGTGACAGCGTCACAAATGAAGATGTTCTTAACTCGGATGGGTGAGAACGTAACGGTCATCGTGAATGGTGATGTAACCCAATGCGACCTGCCGGGTCATGTTAAATCTGGTCTTGAGGACGCACTGCAGCGGTTCCAACCGTCTCGCCAGGTAGGGCTCATTAAGTTCACGGCCGAAGATTGCGTGCGCTCTGAGCTGTGCAAAGTGGCGCTTCAAGCCTATCTGTAAGGAAAAAAGATTGTTATGGCGATCTCGAAAGAACTCTTACCTTTACCGTTCGGTGTGGCCGGCTACTATCCACCTGGTTGAGAGATCGGCCGCAACCCCCAGTTCTGCGAGGATAAACGAGAGAAAACAATGAAGTTTGTGATTTATGGACGTGAAAATTGCTCCTTCTGCAAGCGAGCCGTTGAGCTGGCGAAGCAGCTGCAGGGCCATGGATATGGCGAATATCAGTACATCGATATTGTCGCTGCCGGGATCGATAAACAAAAGCTGAGTGAGATGGTTGGGAAGCCGGTAGAAACCATTCCCCAGGTCTTTTTGGACGATGTTCCAATCGGCGGTTACACAGAATTTGCTGCTTTCGCAAGCACTCTGTAATACAATACGGCTCCATTTGGGGCCGTTTTGATTTGTCGCTTTTGATAACAGAGCGTACACTTAGGTACGAGCCATTTAGCTGTAAAGAGGTTTTATGCATTTAGAAAATTGCCTGGAAGATATGAATGTCATTAGCAATGCTCTTGCTACCGTGACTTCTAACGCTTCACGCTTTTCGAATGCAAATAGCACTCCGAAAGCATTCCCGAAGCGTGTACACACAAAATTTAAGATGCGTCCCCGTTTCGGCGGCCTCACAAGGTCGACGAGGCCCGGTTTTGCAGATTCCCATGAGTTCAGACTGCCGCAAACGGAAGGCATTCCGGTTGCTGAGAGTGACACCGCAGCTCAACTTGCGGATATTGAACAAAGGCTCGCAGAGCTGACGGCGAAACACGTTCAGTTGACCCACAACATTTCAGGTTACAGTGCGGAACAGATCCGCGATACTTTCGGTGAAAGCCGTTACGAGGACTTGAAGAACGTTGACCTGTCCATACGCGGTTTAGAAGGCTTCGTTAACAAGTTCATCCGTGACGCCGAACTGCCACATCCGTACCTGAAACGCTTGAGTGATGCTATCACTGAGTACCGTCTGGCGGTTTCTGACCTCCTGATGATTCTAAATCAGTGCTTTAACGAGGTAGAAGTTATCGAATCGCAGACAGGCCTCATTGATGAGGACGTCTTCGCAAACTTCTCCTTCCATTAAGGCTGAACGATGAAAGTCACATGGAACAGTGATAGTTACGCCCAATTTTTGGAGCCGGTCTTCAGAGTAATGCCTGATCTGAAGACCTCCTTACTTGCTGACTTTGTGAGTTTTAAGAATGGCTTTTATCCGGCCGTTTTCGGCAAAGATGGCCCCTATACCGAACCTGGTTCTGTAGTTTCCTCTCGTGTTTACCACGTTCATCTCTTATTCACCAAGCAAGAACGAAATAGTCACCGCAACAGGTTCAACTGTACAAGCGACCGCGCCCTCGTTTATACCCAGCACGCCAAGTTTCAGGACGTGTATAGTCTGCTGGCCATCTTCCCGAAAGAGGCACACAAAACAGCCAGTGATCCAGTCAAAATGAGCGACATCGCCAAATACGCGGCAGCCTTCCAGAAATTAACAAACCCGTAGTTACCTGCAGCTCCATGCCTTTCTCATTCGTAGCGTGGTTATATTGCGATAATTTTCATATTTTTTAGGCACTTAATCTAGTCTTTGCGCGTATGCATAAATATACGAGAAATAACGGTACAGAAAGCGGCAGGCAAAATAACCACAAAATAATGAACATGCCATACACACCGCTATTCACGCCAATGTGACGATCCCAAAAGGGTTTGGTCATTATCTTAAGGGCTAGTTTCTCCGAAGTATAATATGAGAATGGGTACAGAATGGCGCTTAAAACAAGATATGTAACCACAAATGGCATATAAGGAGCATAGGCAGGAAAAATGAGTCCGTCATTCATATCGCGCACTATAAAATAGATCAGATAGCCATAACCACACCATCCCCATAAGCAGTGCCGTAAATAATATTTTAAGGTCATCATCTATGATTCCTTCATAGCTATACCATTAAAGCTATCATAACATGAATTGACGAATCCCCCTTCGAGACCAAGCGGCATCGAGACAGCCATAGACGCAAACATGACTAAACTGGCACCGGACAACGATGGGACATAACGCAAAGACAAGGGTGATGTCGCAAACAAACAAGCGGGAAATGGCACGGCCCTGATGACTAATTTTCAAAAAAAGGGCTTTCTATGATTCCATACTTGGTAGGTATGGAATCATTAGACAAAAGAGGGTATTTTAGGTTGATCTCAATAAAAACAATGCCTAATATACTGTATATAAACACAGTATAAAAAGCGTCATACAGTGGCCAGATTATGAAAAACACGTTTGACAGAGCACGCGCAGCGGAAAACACGTCACAGGAAGCGATCACCTATCTGGATCGGGCATCGCAGATGGATGCCAGGTCGGTCTCGATGCAGGGCGCCGATCTGACTTTCGCCGACGCATTCATGTTATTCACTCGCTTATCATTATTGATAACTCGCCGCCGGCCCGAGATAGCTGTCCATTGTGTTTTGATACATGTTCTCCCGCATATCGCTCAGGAAAAAGTAAGTAACCTGAATAGAATAATGGTGAATCAGCTGGTCAACCCGCTGATCCTAGAAGGGAAGATCGTGATGGGGCGCCGTGTTTTTTCCATCATGAAGCAGTTCCTGGGATGGTGTGCCTTCCAGGGGATTATCGAAACATCGCCCCTGAATGATATATCGCTGAACAAAGTTGCCGGCGGCGCGAAGACGGCCCCGCGGGAACGATGCCTGACGGACGCAGAGGTTTGGGTATTCTGGAATGTCTGGGACTATTTCGACGTATGTCCGGGCACGAAATGGGCGGCAAGGCTTTGCCTCGTAGCTGCCAGGCGTCCAGATGAAGTGCTGCGGGCCAGAGTAAGCGAGTTCGACCTTAAGCTAAATGTATGGAATCAAGGATCTCGCAACAAATCGGCCCGGTCGCACACCCTTCCGATGAGCTCACTGATGCGGAAGTGCGTAGAAGAATTGATTGATTATGGCGCCGGCAGCCAGTGGCTCGTCCCGTCGAACAAAAAGAAAGCTGATACGCCAATGTCAAAGGTGGCAATAGCCCAGGCGTTGAGGCGGATTCTGGAGCGGCCGGAGCTGGGGGAAGTGGAGTCGTTTACCCCACGTGATCTGCGTAGAACGGCACGCAGCTACTTTCCTGCCCTTAATATTTCACAGGAAGTATCACGTAAGATCATGAATCATAGTCTGGAAGGTATCGACCGTGTATACGACCGATATGACTACATGGATCAGATGCGAGAAGCCCTTGAGAGCTTCTCATCGTACATTTCGTCGATTGTTGAGCAACCAGATTTAGAAGAAATTGACCACAAAATGAAGGGAGATCGCCTATCCACCGAGCTGATCAGAGTAAACTTCTCATAGCTTTTTAATTGCTTCGACAACCTGCTCAACACCATCAGTTTGAGCCGGAAAGCGGTTGCGGAAAGCTGCGAGAACCTCACGTTCTTCCGGAGTCAGCGGCGCTATGCCCTGGTCTCGTAAAAAATCTGCCAGCTCAGGCTGACGGTCTTCAAGAACCATCATCATGAGACGTACTGGGTCCGCATTCAGTGCTTCTGCCAGTGGTAGCACTTTCTCTACCGGCAGCGGAATTCTTCCCTTTTTTATCAGGGACAAAATGTTGGGATTCTTGTAACCAATCTCACGGGAGATCGCCGACTGACTTTTCGGCGAAACAGTGATTAAAGAATCGATGTAGGCGACGTAACGAGCGGTCTTCTCATCGGCCATTGTCATTGTAGTTACTATCCTCGCGTGATCTTTTTGTATGGTAAGTACTTACCGATATTACAGCAACGGTTATTATTGTAAAGTCTTACATCCGGCTATTTGTAGGCAATTATCGCACATAAATCACGCGAAATAAGGGATAAATCAGCAAAATCCGGTACTTCTGTTGATTTTTTTGATTGTTTTTGTTTAAGACATTACGATACATTTTTATTAACTTTTATATCAATAGGTAGTACCATCACCTCCAAATGAAACCTGTTGATTAGGATGCTATTAATGGAAAAATTGTCATCTAATTTACTTGCTCTGAATGTAGGCAATGTTTTCGTGCTGACACACCTGGAGGCTGCAGAAGTACTATCTGAGTTACCAAATCACCAGGTAAACGTTAGAGCGCGCGACGCTACTGTTTTCCGGTTCTCTCTGGAAAATGGCTCTTTCACGCTGATCAATACTGGCGACCTCTCTTTCGCGGTTCGAATCAACTAAAATTTATAACCCGCCTATAACTCATTGATCCCCTGCGCGAATTGCTTCCTCCCCTGTTCGCGCAGTGTTATTTTCTTATATCTGAAAACAATTTGTTTACTCGATAAGGAAAGCACATGGCAACCAAACCCAGCAAAACTGTACTCAAAGAGGTACAGGACTTCCGCGATTCCGTAAAACGCGTCGTTGGTCTTCTTTCGGGCAAGAACATTCCTGTAGCTGAATGCGGAGATACAGCATACGTTCGCTACAATAAAAAGGGGGAGCCAGTCATGGTTAACATCCCATCCATACCAGATGACGCAAGCCCTGCGCTTATGAATGCCATACGTGGATTCCTTGATCACGAGGTTGGCCATCTCCTTTTCACAGACGAAAAAGTCGTCAAGAAAATGCGCAACACAAAGGCATTCGGACTCTGGAATGCCCTGGAAGACGTCTACATCGAACGTCGCATGAGTGAAGTGTTCACCGGCAGCCGGCGCAACCTATTGTCCACACGTAACCTCATGATTGATAAATATTTTAATCCCCACATTAAAAAGGCGGTAGCGATGTGCCGCGGGGATCAACGCGAGTTGTTTCTAAAGTTCTTCCTCTGTCCGGTTCTACGGGCGTGGGATGGCCAACCAACTTTTGCTGATTTCATGGAGGAGCACTGGCACCTCATCGATAAACCTATTGCCGTTCTGAAAGAGTTTGGCGTCGATGAAGCTGTCCGTCGTATGGATAGCACTGAGGATTGCGTCAAGGTTGCAGCAGCAATGGCTAAGATCCTGCGTGAAATGACTGAGATGCCAGAAGGGCCGTTACCTGAACGTGAGTCCTCTGTAACCAAAAAGACCGAACCAGAAGAAGACAGTTCAGATGAGCCGACTGCTGGAGACGATACTGAGGTTTGTGACGAAGAGGGACTCGATAGCACTCCTGATGAGTTTAGCTCTGACGATGAAGATGATGAAAAATCAGACAAATCGATAAGTAAGTACATACCTAACAGGTATGAATTGATAAATGATACAGAAATTAAACCTGAAGATGGCGATTTAGGCCATGAAAATGTTGACGACTTGCCTGACAGCGAAGAAACGACAGCTGATGATCCTGTTACATCTCTGGGCTCGGATGTAGGGGAAGAAGTAGATGATGAAGGGGATTACAGTCCCTCCACGGATGATGGCTCAGAGGACAGGCATGGCAGCTCCTCTGATGACAGTGAAGCTGTCGAAGACGGTGAAGGTAAGGCAGATAAAGACGGTGGCAAGGAGAAGGATGAAGGGGATCTGGACACCTCGGATGAAAGCGATGCCGGCTTTGCCCCACACGCTGACGATATGTCTCTTGATGATGCTCTCAAGGCATTAGAAAACGTTGATGAAGAGATAGGTTCTTCAACCGAAGATGCGCTGGCGTCGGCGATCAAGTCGGAGCTGGCCAGCGCGTCACTATCTGATTACCGGCCATACAATCGCTCCTACGACTTCCTGGGGCCAATTGACGAGGCAGAAGAGCATATTAAGCGCGCCAGAAAAGCTTTTGGCGCAATCCCTATGTATTCTCCCGTAGATCGCTACCGCATTGTTCCAGAGGGAAGAAAACTGTTTGAGATGAAGGTGGAGAGACATCTGTCTTCCTCGGTGTCATCTACCTTGGCCAAAGACCTGGAGCGCGCGATCGCCAGTCGCAACCGTGTTCAGTTCATCCCTGGCCAGCGTCGTGGACGCGTACATGGGGCGAGTCTTTACCGACTGTCGATGAATGACGATCGGGTATTCCGGAGAAAAGAAGACCACAAGGCCGTGAACGCGTGCGTTCAACAGGTCATCGATTTGTCAGGTTCAATGGGCGGTCGAAAAATCGAGCTCGCGCTGGCATCCGCATACACACTGGCTGACGCCCTAGATCGTATCCACGTTCCGAACGTCATTACCGGCTTCACTACTTATGGCAATCCGGATGTAGCAACTATGTCGAAACGTGGGTTTAGCCGCTTTGAAGCGCTTATGCTGCCGATTATTAAAAACTGGCATGAGAAAGCGAACTCCCCAGAGATACGTGCTCGTATGGGCTGTGTGGCGGAGACTTTCCCCCTGCTAAACAACGTGGATGGCGAGAGCATCGCACAGCTGGCTTCTCTGTTTGCAGGGCGTATGGAAGACAAGAAGATCATGATTGTGCAGAGCGACGGCGCCCCATGCGCTGCGGGGGATGGCTTTAGTAACCATCTGCGCTCTGTAACGAATGACATCGAAAACACAAGTGACATCAACCTGTTGGCCATTGGCATTCTTACGGACGCGCCGCGCCGGTATTACAAAAACTATGCGCTAGTGAATAAGGTCGAAGAGTTGGGTACGTCAGTTGTCAGCGAGTTATCTCGTATCATTTTAGAGTAAACCTTGCGCCCTATAAAATAAGTAACTAGTTACTATAAAGCCTGATACATTTGTATAGAATAGAGCCCAGAAACGACAACAAGTAAGGAAAAACACATGACCGCGACTGCGCTACCACAAGACGCCCACTCTGATGCCGTCACCTGCAAATGGTGCGGAAAATCCTTCCATCACCTCAAATCCCACATTTCGATGGGACGTTGTGAAGGCATTCCGGAAGAAGCCAAAGGGCTTGGTGTGGATGACGTAGTGAAAATGTACACCACAGCATTCCCCGGGGAACCAACGCTGTCTCCAAAGGCCATTGAAGCGTTAAAGACGAAACGCTCCGAGAAGGCTAGTGCAGACGGCAAAATCGCGGATATCAGCGCCCACCCTGGCTATGCAGGGACAGTCGAATACAAAACTGAGCTTGTCGCCGCGCACGAGCTGCTTGGCCTGACTATTAAGGAGCTTGGCACGCCCCGAGGGAAACCACTTCAGGTGACGGTCAATATCAACACGCCATATCCGGAGTTCGTGCCAGAAGTGAAAGCCGGCTATGTATACGGCGACTTCGATCTGATTAAAGACATCTTCATGATGCTGGAGATCGGCATTCCAGGTTATCTATGGGGTCATGCTGGTACGGGGAAAACCTCTCTGCCGACCCAGCTTTGCGCGCTCCTGAACCGCCCGGTGATCCGCTCACAGCATACGGCATCAACTGAGGAAGCCCATATTACGGGCCAGATTCTGGCGCGAGAAGGCACAACCTACTTTGAACCAGGGCTTCTGTCGCTGGCGATGAAGAACGGTTGGGTGTATCTGGCAGACGAATACGATTTTGCATTCCCGCAGATTCTGGGGATCTACCAGCCAGTTCTGGAAGGCGAACCTCTCGTAATCAAAGAAGCGACACCAGACTGGCGTCGCGTGGCGCCGCATAAGCGCTTCGCCTTCATCGGTACAGGCAACACTAATGGTTCAGGGGATGAAACGGGGCTTTATCAAGGAACGAACATCCAGAACGCGGCTAACTTCTCTCGCTTTGGCATCGTATCTCACGTCAAGTACATGAAGCCTGGTGCTGAGGTAAACATGCTGGTCGAAGCGGGAATCATCCGTGAATACGCCGAAAAAATGGTTAAGTTCGCCAATCTGGTACGAGACGGGTATGAGCAACACCTGATCAGCCAACCAATCGGCCCGCGTGAGCTGCTTCTGTCCGCAAAAATCGGAATGATGCGAGGTGATTTCGCAGCCGGCATCGAGAAGTCATTCATCAATAAACTCCCCTCCACCTCTGCGCAAGCGGCGCGTGAAGTGGTTCAGAAAATCTTCGGTTAATCGTGCGCAAAGGTTGTTTTGGATCTCTTATCGCAGCTTCTGAAACTGGCGCGGCCTGTTTGTCATGCGATCACAGGCCTGACTGCCACCAGGCAGCCAAAGGAGTTGCGATTTCGATATACGGGAAGTTCGTCGGCTTCCCCAACGACAAAATTAAGAAAAAACAGAAGGTAAAAACACATGAAAGCACTGATGGTCAGGACTGATTTTTCCCTGGGAGAATCAGCACTGAAAGCAGAGCACGCAGTAAAGGTAGCAAAGGAGGCTGGCTATACCGCGGTTATCTCTGCTGACACGATGAATATCGCCAGCGTTATCCCCCTGCAGCGAGCAGCTGGCGATGAGATGGCGGTGATCTGTGGTGTTAAGCTGAATGTTGTCGACGATCCAACATACGAGTACCGGGCTAAACTGGCCAAAGAGTCTAATGGATGTATGGAATCATTGGAGCGTGGACGTAACTACTGCTTCACCGCACTGATTAAAAACGAGCAAGGTTATCGCGACATTTGCGAACTAATGACTTTAGCCAATACCCGCGAGCAGTTTTACTTCGTGCCACGCCTGGCGCTCGACCAGTTGGCGGCTACATACGCTAAAGGCAATATACTGTTACTGACTTCGGATATCGGCAGCGTATTCCAGCGCCCGGACTTCGCTAAAATTATTAGTGCGCTGATTACTGCCGGTGGACGCGATAATTTCTACAGCGTCGTATATCCACACCCTACGCCATTCTATGACCAGATCAACGTGCGAGCCATGAAAGTGGCAAGCGCACTGAAAATCGAGCCCGTTGCGTTTTACCCAGCTTATTACGAAGGGGTTGATGACGCTGACATCAAAGACATCGCCCACATGGTGATAAACAATATCAAAGTCGATCAGCCACACCGGCTGCGTATCCCCCACCAGCGCGACAATGCAATAAATGGTCGTCGTCATCTGCTGCAGGCTCTGAAAGAGTTTTCTGTCCGGATGGGCGTATCTGTGTCTGCCGCCATGGCTTCTACAACGCAGGACTCCATCGTTAAGGCGTGCGAATGGCGCTGGCACGAAATGGCACCGGCACTGCCAAAAATGGCAGACGATGAGCCCGCAACGTTGATGAAACTGGCTGTCGCAGGGCTTCGAAAACGTCTCAGCAACAAAGAATTTGGCTACACGCCACCAGCTTCCGAGCACCGCGTTTACGTCGATCGCCTCAAGTATGAAATGGAGACGCTCACTCGCCTGGGATTCTGCGGTTATTTCCTGATGGTTCGCGATCTGATGAATCATAGTCGCGAGACAGGTATTCCGGTCGGGCCAGGTCGTGGTTCATCCGCCGGCTCTCTGGTGGCATGGTGCATCGGCATTACCAACGTTGATCCTATCCGTCATGGCCTGCTGTTCGAACGTTTCATTAACCCTGAACGTCTCGACTTGCCGGATGCTGATCTGGACTTTAGCCAGGCCCGGCGCCATGAGGTGATCGAGTATCTGAATGCCCGATATGGCGAAGAGTATGTTGCAGGCATTCCGAACTTCACTTATCTGGGCGCCGCTTCCGCGCTGCGCGACACAGCACGTATTTATGGCGTTGATGCGGCTGATATGGCGGTTTCCAAGGAGCTTAAGACCCTGGAGGATGACAGTCTGTCTCTGTCGGAGCTGCGCGAGCAGCTGGCCAGCCTGGACAAATACGCCACCAAACATCCGGACGCATTTAAGGCGGCGAGCAAGTTGCAAAACCTGATGCGTGGCTTCGGCCGCCATGCTGCAGGGGTGATTGTCGCTGGCGTACCTCTGACGGAACGTACCCCTGTAGAGCGACGTGGAGACGCGCGTTGCATCGCATTCGATAAACGATACTGCGAGGCCATGGGGCTGATCAAACTGGACGTTCTGGGCCTGGCCACTCTCGATCTGCTGGATAGCGCAAAACGTTACATCAAAGAGAGCACCGGTAAGGACATCAACCTCGATGCCATCCCACTGGATGATCGCAAAGTACTTGATGGATTCGCCGCGGGGTATACGCAAGGTGTGTTCCAGCTTGAGTCCGGCCCCATGAGGAAGCTACTCAAAGATCTGGGTGGTGGTATCGAGCCAATGAGCTTCAAAACCATTGTGGCCACAACTGCGCTTTTCAGACCAGGTCCAATTCAGTCAGGCATGTTGGACGACTATGTTGCTGTGGCCAAGGGCTTTATGGCTCCACATTCAATTCATCCTCGTCTTGAGGAAACAACCAAAGAAACTAACGGCGTTTTGCTCTATCAAGAGCAAATTATGAAAAGCTCTCGTGTGCTCGCTGGATTCTCTATGGCGGAGGCTGATGCTCTGCGTTCCGCCATCGGTAAGAAGAACATGGAAAAGATGAAAGCGATCGGCAGCGATTTTGTAGAACGAGCACAAGCAGGCTGGGTGACACTGTCACTTGAAGACGGAAGCACAGTAGAAGTCCACAAAAAGGCCATGCTGCTGTGCTCTGACGGCAAACGCAGGACCTATGACGAAGCGATGAGTGACAACGCTGATATTGTTGATTTTGGAGTTTGACGGTGGAAGAAGTTTGGAAATCTATTCCTGAATTTGAAGGTTATTACGAAGCATCCAGTTTAGGACGCATTCGCTCATTAGATGTTATACAAACAGCCCCCAAAGGGGGCAAATGGGTGAAGAAGGGGCGAATCCTAAAACCTCGCGTAATCAATGATTTTGGACATCTTGGCGTGAAACTAAGCGTCAACGGCGTCAAATACGACCGCACAGTTCATTATCTGGTAGCAACAGCATTCCACGGAGAACGACCAGAAGGCTTACTTATTCGTCATCTTGACGGTAAACCATCAAACAATGCGCCCTTCAATCTCGCGTATGGCACTCAAGTCGACAACATGGCTGACGCCATTGCACACGATACCGTTGAGTTTGGTGAGAGGCGCTACAACGCCAATCTAACCAACGAAGTCGTCATTGCTATTCGCATTAAAAAGTCAGAAGGCGCTCTGAACAAAGACCTCGCGGCCGAATATGGTTTAACTGAGCTTTACATTCACCATATCGTCACCGGGAAGAAATGGGCACGAGTTGGTGGGCCGATCGTTGTCTCAAGAGCATCCAAAAAACTGGATGCTGAAGCAAGAGCTGAGGTGGTCGCCTTGCGCAAGGCTGGCGCAACCTATGAAAAGTTGCGAGAAAAATTCGGCATCTCTAACACTCAAATCGCAAATATCTTAAAAAAAGCTAGCGTTTGAAGCTAATGACGGGAAAAACACATGAAAATTGCCAAAGTTATTTCCGAGCAGGAAGGTCTTAGCCCTGAGAAAGCCCATGAAATATGGGACGCCTTTGAGAAGTTCGGTGGATATGCCTTCAACAAATCACACTCCGTTGCCTACTCGCTGATCAGCTATCAGTCTATGTGGTTAAAGACACATTACCCTGCTGAGTTCTTCGCCGCAGCGCTCACCATTCTTGGCGAGGACAAGCACCAGGGACTGGTAAAGGATGCCTTAACCTATGGCATCCGCGTACTGCCACCCGACATTAATATGTCCTCGAATCGCATCGAGATCCGCACGCTCGAAGATGGCAGCCAGGTACTTTACGCCCCGTTCTCTGCGGTTAAAGGATGTTCTGAAAATGGGTGCCAGGCAATTATGCGAGCGCGTGAGAAAGTTGGCGGCAAATTCGAGTCACTTGAGCAATTTGAGGAAGCGGTCGAGAAGCGTGCGTGTAACAGCCGGGTACGCGAGTCACTGCAAAAAGTAGGTGCGTTCGCATCGATTGAGCCTGGCAGTCTGCCAGCGACAGATCCGGAACGACTGCGCAACCAGGCAGAGTTGATGGGCAATCTGGTGATCGACGCTGTAAAAGCCTCTCGACCGTTCGAGATGAACCCTAAGCGCTCTGCCGAAGTGAATGTACTGATGACTCGCATGGCGGCCGAAATGGGTCTGGGAGACGACCTGATACGTCCGAGCATTGGCATTAAGCCGAAAATCATGGTCATTCTGGACCACGCGAACGGCAATGATGGGCGTACCGGCTACTTCATGGAGAACGGCTACGACGACTTTAAGGCGAAGTTGCTTACTGCAGGCGATCTGCGCATGGGCGATCTCTACGTCACCGGCGTGTGCAAAAAGGTGAAGGACAAAGAGAAGGACTACACCAAAGACGAGATCGGCCAGTTCACCGACTTTATGCGTGAAGAGATCAATCTGGTGCGTCCGACCTATGTGCTGACGTGTGGCAGCCGGGCGACGTCACTCTTCAACAACAAGAGCAAACCATCCGATCTGGTTGGACGCAAAGAGTATCTGCCAGAGCTGGATGTGACCGTTTTCTACGGATTTAACCCGAACATTTTGTACTTTCGCCCAGAGGAAGGCGAAAAGCTGGAAGCAATTCTGGCAGAGGTAGCGGAGACTATTAGCAAATGAATAAAGAGAACACCATGAACGAGGCACAGAAGATTGCACAAGCGCTGGCGGCTATCCCCGCGGATTTTCAGGATAAAGCTGTTGCGGCCACCATGCGGTCGCAGTTCTGGGAAATCATAGACTGCCCGGTCACGTTAGATCTGGCGCTGGCGTTCGCCGGGCTGGATGGTGCCGATAAAGTCAGTCGTCTGCGCAAATGTGCCAGAGCGCTGGCGCTTAAAACGCAAGATCCGAAGGCGTGCCAGTATCTGCTGGAGATCTACGAATCAGATAACCCAGAGGAACAGTTGGAGGCGTTCAAAGTGTTCCGCAATCGGCTGGTGCTGAAGGTGGCCAAAGAGTTCATGGAAGTGAACAGGATTGGCGATGTCAGGAAGTATCGTCTGCATCGACAGACCAAAGCCACGCTATCCAGCATATTCGGTAAAAGAGTCGCATAAAACAAAACCCGCCATTTGGCGGGTTTCTTTATTTGGTTGTAGCGCTTTTTGAGGAAGTCGCCCCTCTTACGCACTTTGTTTCGCAAAGCCGGCAGTTAGCTTCTGCCTAAGACCATTCATGCGGCAAACCCGCATTTCGCCACAACGGTCAGCATACTATCCAGTAACGGATCTGATGAAATACGCTGACCGTTGTGTCGATTAAATCGGCATGGTGTACACACCGATTTACTCAACTTATGTATCCCCACCATTCTGTCTACTCGGGCTTGCGCCGTCTTCGTGGTCGCAGAGACAGGGATTATCAAAAGTGTTTAGCTCTGAGCGACAACGTTAGCAGCTGCCGGGCCTTTAGCACCGTTCTCAATAGAGAACTCAACTTTTTGGCCTTCTTCCAGGGTACGGAAGTTGTTGCTCTGGATGGCAGAGAAATGTACGAACACGTCTTTGCTGCCGTCTGCTGGGGTAATAAAACCGAAGCCTTTATCAGCGTTAAACCATTTTACTAAACCAGTCATTTTGTTAGACATAGAGATTACCTTCATTATTTGAGAGCCACACAACGCGGCGAAATTGGTCTGAGAGATTGGTACTTACTTGGGCACTTAGGAGGAGACTCACGGAGAAGGGTAATCTTTGGATAACACCTGAACTTCGGACTGCTTTACTAAAACTGCTTTCATAAGGTCTGTCTTGCAAACCGACGCAATCATTAACGCATGGCCTTTCTGTTTATGCAACATTTATTTTCCTTTTCACAGCGTCGCCACATAAACGTCTCTACCCAACCTACCCCCTCTCATCTTCACGACACATGCTCCATCAGCTGATTTCTTCATGGTACTATTGATATAAATTAGTAAGTGGATACATAACAAAATGAGCACCGAAATTTACGAAAAAATCATGACCGATCTGGAGTTCGATCGCGACAATCTGGAAGAGGTTTGGCGGCAGCAACCGAGGCTGTTGATGGAGTACGGCGCAAAACTAGCGCGCGCAGAACGAGAGGTTGCAGATGCTAAACTATCCCTCGATGCCATAGAGGCAAAAATTTACGACATTGAACGTAAGAATATGAGTATGAACGGAATAAAGTTCAATGAATCGGTACTGGAAGCTAAGGTTCGCACAAGCCCACAATACCTTGCGAAGCGCCAAAAACTGGATGACGCACGTCTGATCGCTGACATCTATAAGCACGCTGTCACCGCCTTCTCTCACCGTAGAGACATGATCGTGCAGGCCTCGAAAATGGCTATCGTAGAGATTGAACGACTGGGCGCCGAACGCTTCACCGCCACCCGATAACTTTTGATAGATAGTAAGTAAGTAGTGATCTATTATTATGTACGCTTTTAAGAGCCACGAACAAGCGAATGCCCCAAGCGCAAAGCGCCCATGGCCATAATCACAACAAGGAGAAATACATGTCTAAGTCATTACTTGATCTGCTTAACAAGACCCGCGGCGATATTGCTTCCAAACGAGGCAATAACGTCGACCTAACCCGTCTGAAAGACGGTAATAACTATCTGCGCATCTTCCCCAACAAGGACGATCAGAACGGTGTGTTTTTCCAGACTTTCGGTATGCACTACGTTAAGCATCAGAATGAGGAGGGCAAAGAAGTTACCACTGCCTATATCTGCGAACAGCACACCCACAATCGTGCGTGCCAGCTGTGTGAGATGGTGATGGAAGGTCGCGCTCGCTACAAAGGCAACAAGGCAATGGAAGAGCGTATCGGTCAAATGCGCGCTACTCCACGCTACCTGGTCAATGGCGTACTTTCAGCTCGTGAAGACTTTGGCGACGCAGAAAAATGTCAGCTGATTGAGCTCCCGTCCACTGTGTTCGACGATATCTGCAAAGTGATGTCTGAGGATATCGCAGATGATATCGGCAACCCGTTAAGCAAAGAAGAAGGCTATGCGTTCCTGATCAAACGCACCGGCTCCGGTCGCGATACCAAGTACGACGTATCCCCAAAACGTAAAGTCTACAAGGGCGATATCCCTGAAAAACTGTGGTCGACCCAGCATGACCTGATCGCTTACGCCAATCAGGCTGATGAAACTCGTCTGCTGTCCACCGTTCGCACCATGGGGCGTCTCATTGGTATTGCTGCACCTGCCGCCGCCACCGCTGCTATTTCCTCACCAGCTGCTGCCAGCGCAGCTACTCTGCCTGGTTTTGGCACCATCACTGGCCATACGGAAGGTGCAGCTGCTGTTGCCACGACCTCTACCCCGGAACCAGCAAAAACATCTCTGGTAGACGAAGAGATCTTACGTGCCGCAGAGGCAGAGTTCGTACCAGAGCCGGAAGAAGTTAAAGCATCAGCTGCTGCCGCCACTACCACTGCAGCCGCGACCAGCACTTCTAATGACGATGAGGGTCTTGACGATCTGCTGGCGGAATTAGAATCGCTTTAATCACAGGCCATGACTGTTAAGGCGTCTACGGACGCCTTACTTTTTGGAAGGAGTTTTCCGGTGAATTATCTCTTAGTGGATGGTAACAGCCTGGGCTATTACCACCAGCAATCTGACAAATTACATAACGGCGAAATGGAAGTTCAGGCGGTGTTTGGCTTCGTCAAAAACGTTCGTCGCTATGCGTCCATTCTTCACGCACGCCCCATGATCCTGTGGGACGGCTTTAGCGACAAGCGTCGCGACTATTACCCGGAATACAAAGCAAATCGCGATGAAGATCCGGAAATGAAGAAGATGAAAGAAGGCTTTGCAGTCCAGAAGCCTTATATCCTGAAAATGATGGCCGCCCTTGGCGTCAACCAGCTGATCGCCAAAGACGCCGAGGCCGATGACCTGGCGGGGATGCTGGTTGGTCGTCTTGCGCCACAACCAACGGTCGATCATATCTACCTGCTCACCGGCGACGGCGACTGGCTGCAGCTGGTTCGAGAAAAAGTCAGCTGGGTGAGCCTTCGTGAAGACGCCAAACACAAGCAGGTGAACTTTGAGCAGTTCCCTGAGCTGATCGGCCTGCCTACTCCTCGTGCTTTCCTCGAAGCCAAAGCTCTGCAGGGGGATACCTCCGACAACATCAAAGGTGTAGGCGGGATTGGTGACGGTGGCGCCAAGGAGCTGCTGCACGAATGGGGAAGCGTCGCCGCTATGGTGCGCGGCATTAACGACGGCTCGATCGTCATCAATAAAGGCCGATACAAAACGGCATTCAACAAACTGGCCAAAAATGCCTTCAACGAGAAGACCGGCTGCCGGATGCTGGAAGCCTTCAAACGCAACATGACGCTGATGAACCTCATCGATACCAAGTTCCCACCCAGCGAAATTGAAAAGATAAAAGGCGCACGTGATTTGAAAGCCTTCGAACTGCTCTGCCATGAGCTGAACTTCCGGTCATTCCTGGAAGATCTGGATGTGTTCGTTTTGCCTTTTGAGAGGTACTGCTGATGTTGAAATCACTCATCAACGGCAATACGACCACGCCTACGATGCTGGCTAAGGAGATTGTCTTCTTCCATGGAGAACATGCCGTTGTTGCACTACCGCGCATTCTCGGCGCGGCCGGCATGAGCGTGACAGAACGAGAGTACGGGCTGATTAGCGAACAGGTCGTCAAGATCCTCTCCCGCATGGCCAAACACCTCAACCACGACGCAATAAAGTTTGATGAAGCCGCCGCTTCCAAACGCATCAACGAGACAAAAGGAGCCTAAGAATGGCAAAAGGAAAATCAGCACTGGCAATGGCATTAAAAAAGAAAATCGGCAGCAATGACGAGATCCAAAAGGTTTCACACTGGATTGATTCCGGCTTCCCTCCGCTGAATAAAGCCATCTCCGGGCGCTATGACGGCGGTTTCCCAAGCGGACGTATCGTTGAGATCTTTGGGCCGCCAAGTGCGGGGAAATGTGTTACCGCAGACACCATGCTGCTGACGGAGCGTGGAATGGTAACAGTGAAAGAACTGTTTGAGATTGAGGGGCACAAAGCAACATGCACTACTCGCGATGTAGAGCATAACGTTGGACTCATCAATGAAAATGGCGTGATAGAGAAGACCTCACACCTGACATGGAACAACCGTCGCAAATTCAAGCGCATTAAGCTGGCATCAGGGGGTTACATCGAGGCTACGTTCCGTCACCCAATTCGTGTGGTTGACGACTTAGGCAATATCGTCTGGCGGTATGCTGAAAAAATCAGTGTAGGCGACACGATTCCTTCAATGGTTGGCACACATCAATTCGGCGATCAGCACTTGGATGCCAATATCGCAAAACTGATGGGCTATTTAATTGCTGACGGATACGTGGCCTCTGAAAATTCTGTGCATTTTTCTAACACAGATCCATTCATCAAGGATGAGTACTACCGCCTCATTTCGCTGGTATCAGACAAGATGCCAGTTACGAGAAAACATAACGGCTCGGAAGACCATGTGCTGTTTAGCAAAGAGGTGCGTTCGCTGCTTTTTAAAGAATATGGTCTGGAGTATGAGAAAGCTGCTGGCAAGCAGGTTCCGTTGAGTGTGCGTCGCGCCAATAGCGAGGCTCAAATTGCATTCCTTCGCGGCTACTTTGAGCTGGAATGCCACGTCAATGATGGTCGCTGCATTGAGGTTGTGAGCGCGAGTGGGCTGCTGCTACAGCAAATTCGCCTCATGCTCCTGAATCTGGGGATTACGTCAACTATCTCTGAAAAACACGTCGCAGGTTATAAAAACATATATTACCGGCTGTCATTCAGTGGCTCTAACTACGACCTTTTCCTGTCAACGATTGGGTTCGAGTCTCCGGCTCGTTTAGCAGTGGCAACCAAACGGGACATTAGTTTTGACCGCACTTATTTAGGCTACGTTCCGCACATCAGCGGCTTAGTGAAATCACTCTACGAGTCACTCACCAAGACCTCTCGTAAAGACTACGTTCTGGTAGATCACGTTATTGGCCGCGGCGATCGTGTCGGAATAGACAAACTGCGAGAAATCTATGTCTCCTTCATTGGCAGAAAGAATCGTTTTAACGAGCATCTGTTTGCACAACTGGCAGCGGTAATTGACTCTAACTTGTTCTACGACGAAGTCGTGGCTATTGAGGAAGGTGAAGCACCAACGTTCGACGTAGCGATGCCGGAAACACACTCTTTCTGGTCTAACGGGATTATCAGCCACAACACATTCCTGGCGACGGCCGCCATGGTCTCCGCTCAGAAACAGGAGGGTCTGGCTGTATTCCTCGACCACGAAAACAGCTTTGACGTTGGTCTGGCGGTGGCAAACGGGCTGAATGCGGATGAGGATGACGGCCAGTGGGTCTATAAGCAACCGGACACGTTCGAAGAATCGGTTGAGCTGATCGGCACCATCCTGAAACTGGTGCGGGACGAAGAGCTGATCCCCGCCGACGCCCCTATTTGCATCGTAGCCGACTCTCTTGCGTCGATGGTGCCAAACTCCAAAGCCGAGAAGTTCGACAAAATGGCGGAAGGTACAGCGAAGGATAAAGATCAGCTAAACATGAACGATAATACGGCCCTGGCTCGCGCCACGAGCGCCAACTTTCCGACGTTGGCGCTCTGGGCGCGCAAGTACAATGCCTGCATTATTTTCCTTAACCAGGTTCGTACAAAAATCGGCGTGATGTTTGGCGATCCAACCACCTCCCCTGGTGGTGATTCTCCGAAGTTCTACGCCTCAGTACGTATTCGTCTTGGCGCTTCTGTTATGAAGGATGGCAAAGATAAGATCGGTCAGGACGTTGGCGCCGAGTGCATCAAAAACAAAGTGGCACCGCCATTCGGCAAATGCTCATGGAAATTCTACTTCGACCCGACCCGCGGTCTGGACGTTATCGAGTCACTGGTTGAGCACATGCTCGAAGAAGGATACCTGCCAAAGAATGCCAGCGGCCGCGTAGAGATTGGCGACAAGAAGTACACCAAATCGCAGATCGTCGATATGTATCGTGATAAGCCCCTTCCGGAGATCATCGCGGCGCTACAGGCGATCGACGAACGTCGAGCTAAAGAGTCTGCTTCAGCCGAAACAGAAGAAGCGTAATCACAGGGCGTCCATTGGACGCCTTTATATTTTGTTTATTATCACCAATAAGAAAACAACTTGGTTACTAATATGAAATTAATCCCAATTCCAACGTCAAATGTGACAGTGCCACGTAGTTACCGGGTAGCCATCCTAGACGCCTGGTGGTTGGTGAAGGAGGAATCAAAGTGAAGAGACTCTGGGATGCGGCCAATGCCGCGCTCGATGTTATCGACGCAGAAATCGCCCAAGGCTTACCTGAGCCTGAATGGGCCGCTCAGCTGCGCGAGGTCATTGCTCTAATAGATGAGCCATCACCTGAACAGGACGATTGCTCCCCTTCTCTCGATCAGAATAATAAGTAAGTACATACACCACAAAGGAGAAACACATGAGAATATTAGTTTGGATATCTGCCAATACTGAAAGTGATGCTTAGCCACTGCTTATGGTGAATGGCTCTGGACTCGCCATCCTTAGGGAATTCCAGGCCTTGGCGCTCTTCCGTAGCCATTTACAGCTCAAAATATATAAGTTAGTATTTACCTATTATGAAGATATACATAGATATCCTGTTACTCATCTTTTCAATACTGTTTATGTTGGACTGCCTGATGATCGGGACACTCAAGAAAGCTCTGTCTCCTGTCAACGGAACCACTGTGAACATGCTCGCACTGGTGCTGGTCGTCACCTCTACAGCACAGGTCTACACAGGGATAGTGGTATGAGAAAAATAACATTACTGCTGGCCGCCCTCTCCTTCTCTCTACTGGCGGATACCCGAATTTACCAATGCGATATGACCGTATCGCAGGTGAAAAATGATCAAATCAGCAGACCTACTAAAGCTGACTTCGGCGCGCTGGTCGTTGATAGCGGAGATCAGTTCTATGTCGTCCGCGGCGATGATGTTCTCTCATCTCCATATCTGGCTAAACGCAACGGTAAATTGGTTGGCGTTGGCGAGGACGAGCTTATCTACAACAAATCCCACGACGTCTACGGCGTTCATAGCAAAAACCAAAGTTTCTTTTTCGACGGATGTAAGGAGGTTGGTTAATGGCTCTCACAATGACTGGTCTTGAGATTGAGAAAACAAGCGGCTACTGGAGAGCGAAAGGCTTCCGAAAACCGGACATGCTGGAGCGTCTGGAACGCGAAGACGGTTACATCATCCACCAGCGTCGGGAGTGGCGCATGTTTGATCCTGAAACCGGGAAACTCACATCGAAAGCACAAACGCTTTGGGGTTTGCTCAAGCAGATTCACTAACCGATGTTTCTGCAGCGCGTTTTAAGTGTGACGGAATAACATTTGTTAGTAACCACCAACCTAGCATTCATGCGGGTTAGCAGGTTAGTGACCACTGGGGAAGCCATATTGTTATCTACACGGGCCTGGCGCAAATCAATGGCTGCGTCGCCCGTTTTCAGGATATCTAATTCAGTGCTGAATTACCGCTCACAGCATACGTTGCCAGTGAATTACCGCTGGCAGCATACCTTGTACCGCTCACAGCATATCTTTCACCGCTGACAGCATACATTTATAGGGCAGCAGTTGCTCTTAGACGTTAGCCATGTCGATTTATAAAGACCGCAGATAGTGGAAATGTACCGCTGACAGCATACGTTTTACCGCTGACAGCATACATTGAGACAAAAGAACCGCTGACAGCATATGTTGAACCGCTGACAGCGTATCAAAGCAATTTGAGGCTATTGGTGAGTATCTCGATCAGCTTGATATTCTCTGGCGTCAGGTTCTGCGACAGCTCAGAAATTTTGTTTTTGAGGTTCTGTTTCGCATCAATTTCACCCTTCGCTTCTTCTGCCTGCTTAGGCGACTCTGGCTTCTCAGGTTTGCTCGATGTTACTTTCAGTTTTGGGTTACGACTGTGGATCTGGATGTAGACAGAACGGCCACGCTTAACCTCGCTATATTCGAGATAGCCCAGCTCTTGCAGTGACTTCAATCCGTTCCTGATAGTCTGGTTTTGCGAACTGACGTTGCGCGTGCTCAGATTGAGCCTGGCGCGCAGCCGGGCAAGAGATACCGGTGCCGGCTTAGGAGGAAGACTTTCGATGAAAGTATACAGCGCCTGGGCCGTCTCTTTGCGCGGGAGCTTGTTGATGACCTTCAACTGCAGCAGAACTTTGTGGTCAAAGCGATAGAGCTCAGACAGCTTAGGTTCAGCATAAAAGACAATAGAGTCTTTCTTCTCGTTGTAATCAACGCTGTTTATGAGGTGAACCATCAACAGGGATATCTTGTTGGTGTCGTCGACGTTCTTCTCTTCATGAGTGCGCTGGAACGACAACGTCGTGCGCATGATCTTGAGCAGGCTGTTTGTCAGGCGGTCTCGCAGGGTCTTGCGGATCTGCGAGGACGGGTAGCCGCAGAACTTGGCGAACTTCGTGATGCTCAGCTCTACGCGCCCTGTTGGCTCGCCGTATTCAGCCAGAGAGCGAACAACACCAACCCAGGTTTTGAAGTCATGATCCATATCCAGTCGAGGACCGGTGATTTTAATGTTTGAATAACCCTCTGACCGCGCGACTTCCAGCTGGACAAGCTCTCTGGATGCGTCGATCATGTTGGACTTGTTGCGAGAGCTATTCTTCGTTCCTTTGAGTGTCGGCACGAAGAGGCCAAGACGCATTAAAGCGATTGGCTGCACCGTGTTGTTGCTGTTAGGAACTAAGTCACCTGTGTACAAATTGAGAGCATCTTCCTCAAGAATTTCGTTATCTTCAGGTATTTCTTTGATTTCACTCTCTTTTTTCTTTTTTGTGGACATGTGGATACCTTTTGGTTCTAACCGCTGACAGCATACGTCAATTACCGCTGATAGCATACACAAAACCGTTGGCAGCATATACCGTACCGCTGACAGCATATCGTTTACCGCTGACAGCATACACGGATCAGTCCTTAGCCCAGGCGTGGCGCGGCCTGCGGCGATCGGGGATCTCTTTGGATCTATATGGGGATCTGTATAGGGATCTTATTATTGGGATCTAACCAGTGGATAAGTGGATAAGTAAAACAGGCATTTGCGATTACAGGTGTGCCTAGTAAGCTATCGTGGTTCCGGTCAACAATCACTAAAACGAGAACATGGACTTAAAACGCACACGTTGGGTACGCCGTCTGGAAGACGGAACCTACACCATAGAATCAAACTCCACACTGAGCAACGAGAAGGTTCTCTGCAGCCTGTGTGGCATAGCCTCGAAATGCAACATCAACGAGACCCGACTCAAGTTGCGTGACGCCGGTGTTAACTTCCACCTGAACAGCTGTGCCAGATACGTACCACTGCTGGCATTTCGAAAACCGATCATCGGTCTGGATACCCCCTACTTCAATACTATGCGTTCAGGCGTTACCTGGCGTGACAGATTGACCGAGGGGAAGATTATCTGCCTGGTTGAAGCTGATACTGCAAAGATCCTTCGATTCGGTGTCGTGGATAAGATTTACTCTGGGCCAGTTGATGAAATGCTGAGAAAGCACAGTCGATTCAATCACCTCTGTATGGGCGGAGAGAAGATCGAAAAAGTTGGTGAAGTGATCCGCAGATCCTATGGCCACTTCCTGAAAGAAGACAGCCTGCTCACTGCGATTTACATCAGACACATCAAACGGGACTTTGATATCGAGTATCACAGCGAAGAAGAACTCGATTTAGTCGACCCTCGGCCAAAAGCAGAAGTGTTTAGCATCGTAAATGCGCGTCAGAAGCTCTCTGACGAACCCTAAACGAAAAAAGGGGTCTTTACGCGAATACAAAATAGCGTAGCTTAGAATGCATCTGAGAAGCCAAGGGGGTGATATATGGACGATTTTTACTCAAGAGAGATTACTCTGGCTGATATGCCCTTTCTGATGCATGAATTCGAGGAAGGAGCACGTCTTGGTCACTTTACAAATGAGATCATCACGCAAGCCGGTGGGAAGAAGTTTGAAAAAAAAATGCGTGAGGCCATTAAGATTCGCGACGCTAATGGTGAGTCAGGCCATTTCATCTTCATCCTGCTTCGTCGTTCAGACGATAAAAAAATTGGCCTGATCTGGTTTACCCCTGCGATTGATCCGGCTGGAGATCCCCGTCTTGAACTCCGTGCCGTCTGTATCACCAAATCTATGCAGGGTAAGGGATATGGTTCGATGTTCCTGTCGGATATGATTGACTCAAACGCACCACTACCAATGATGGCAAAGTGTTACGTCAAATCGACAAAAATGGCTGAAATGCTTAAGCGCCGTGGCTTTCATCTTGTTGATACCAGCCCCACCGGCACACAACTGCTTTTCCGCAACCCACGCTGAGACCACACCCAGAGCCTAGATCTTACTTAAGTGTCTAGCTCTACCTTATAAGATAGGTATGTACTTACTTATCTATTTTGCCATAATATCCAGCCTGTAGATTTTCTAATGTGCCGTGTTTACTTGGTTGTTGGCCTGTTTTACATGCTTAGAATCTATATCAAAATAACCACAAAGGAAAATACACATGACGTTGCCATATGGGGTAATCTCCGATCCCCATTACCACAAATGGGATTCTTTCTCGACGACCGATGCAGATGGTCTCAATTCTCGGCTAGCCATTCAGCTGGAGGCCACAAAAGAAGCGGCCATCGCTATGAAAAAAGCGGGCTGCAGCCACATGCTGGTGGCCGGCGACACATTCCACGTCCGCGGAACCGTATCCCCTACCGTACTCAACTACGTCTCCGATGCCTATGAGTGGATCGTCAAAGATCTGGGGCTCAGCGTTGCGATGCTGGCCGGCAACCATGATCTCGAAACGAACGACTCTGTCTACAGCGCTAACGCCGCTGCGGCGCTGAAGTCGATTGGTGTACAGATCGTCTGCGGCCGTAAGCCACACAGCATCAAATTGGGTGATGTCACAGTCCATATGGTGAGCTGGCGAAACAACCACGCCGAGTTAATTAGCGACCTGAAAGCACTTCGTGCGCGGCTTGACGGGGATCTGCACGACGTCGTGATTCATACCGCCATCAACAAAGCTATCCCCACAATGCCTGATGTTGGCATCGATGCGCAGGAGCTGAAAGACATAGGCTTTCGCCTCGTACTGTCCGGCCATTACCACAACCACAAGGAGGTGATCCCCGGAGTTATCAGTGTCGGCGCGCTGATGCACCAAAACTGGGGGGACGTAGGTTCGCTGGCGGGCTACATGATTGTGAACCCTGACGGCTCGTTCAGTCATTTCGAAACCTCAGCGCCGAAATTCGTAAACCTGGAAGACGATGTGGATGACAGGCAGATACGCGGCAATTACGTGCGCTTCCGGGCCGTCATCGAAAACGATGAGGAAGGCATCAAGCTGCAGAACGTCCTGAAATCCATGGGAGCGAAAGGTGTTGTATGCAACTTCATCCGCAAGGGCTCAATGATGGAGGGTACTGCCAGCACCTCAGAGACCAGCAAAATCGACAGCCTTGGCGAGTCTGTTTCTGCTTACTGCAAAATCGTTCATGACACAGACGGTGGATTTGACCTAACCAAACTGAATGCCTTGTGTCAGGAGATCCTCACCGAAGCGGAAAGTGCGGAGGCGGTGTAGTGACTTCCTCCCACAATAATTTCTGGGATTTCATCCAGATGATTAAACGGCTTGAAAGCGGGAAGCCCGTTTTATTCCAGAAGCCCTATCCGCCAGAAGGAAACCCACAAGCGTTTTACCTTGGTCAACTAACGAAACGTGGCCTCCTGTCACGCAACTCCTTCCCGGCACATACGGAATACCGCCTTCGCAAAGGGCAGAAATTGACTAAAGCAATTCGAGGCAAAGCATGAAATTTTTAACGCTCGAAGTGGAAAACTTCATGGCGCTGGCAAACGCCAAGGTCGAGCTTGATCAGCGTGGGCTGGTGCTCATCCAGGGTGTTAATGCCGGGGACTCATCGGCCGCCAGCAATGGCGCTGGTAAATCAACCCTCATGAATAGTTTGATGTGGTGTATTTATGGCGAGACATCCCATGGCGTTAAAGGTGACGACGTTCTCTCTACGGGCCATGAGAAGAACTGTCGAGTAAAAGTCACCATTGAAGACGAAGGTAAACGCTACGCCATTATCCGTCACCGCAAGCATAAGGAATTTAAAAACCGGCTTATCGTCCGTGGCGAAGACGGCGACATGACAAAGGGTAAAGATTCGCTCACCCAGGAGTTTGTAGAGCGACTGATCGGTGCGTCAAAAGAAGTATTTATGGCATCGATCTATGCCAGTCAGGAGGCGATGCCTGATTTGCCTGGCATGTCGGATAAAAACCTCAAAACCATCGTAGAAGAGGCTGCCGGCGTCGATCGTCTCACCAAAGCCTACGCGATTGCTCGCGAACGAGCCAACGCAGCTGCCGCACGCATGGAGACCACTAAAACCAAGATGGACGCCTGCTTGTCTCTGGTCGAATCGGCCCAGAATGAGCTGGAGTCTGCCAAAACCTCCTCTGAAGCCTGGGAGCGAGACCGCAGCGAACGGCTTGATGTCGCCCGTGCCGATCTGGTTGGAGCGGAAGTCACGCTCACTGAGGTCGAAATGGAGTTGCGCAGTCTGCCGGAGCAGATCCGCGATACTGAAAATGCCATCGGTAAAGAGCGGGAAAAACTTGCGTCCAAAGAAGAGCACGACGCCAAGCTGGTTAAGGTTCGTGGAGCGATCACTGATATACGCGCCAGCATCCGCATTACCGAAAACATCCAGAAGGAAGCGATGCAACGTGCTCGCGCATTCAAGGTGAAAGCGGAAGAAGTAAATACCAAAGTCGGGGAGCCGTGCCCTACCTGTGGCAAGGCTTATTGCGTTGAAGATCTGTCTACCGTGAAGGAGAGTTTTGTTGAACAGGCGCGCAGTGAGATCAGCCAAGCGCAGGCATCTGCAACGTCAGTGGCTAAATACCAAGAGCATCTTGAGAAGGCGCTCAAAATTGAATCATCACTTGTCGCCAGTACACCAGATGTGTCTGCCATTATTTCCCGAATCGAACAACTGACTAAAGAGCTGGGAACGCTTCGTCATCGGGAAAAAGAAGTCGTGGCTGTAGAAGCTTTGGTTGCCCGGGCGCGGAGCGAAGTAGATCGCATTACCAAAGAAATTAACCCATTTCTGGCTGTCATCAAACGCCATGAAGAAAGCCTGGCTGCCAATAAATCTAACTATGGTGTACTTAAAACTGAGTTAAAGAATATACAGGAGCAGGCTCTGCTGCTTGATAAAGCGCGCCAGGTCTACTCTCCTGCCGGAGTACGCTCGCATATCCTGACCTCCGTGACGCCTTTCCTGAATGCCCAGACAGCGGAATATCTCAATACACTGTCAGACGGAAACATTGTTGCGGAATGGTCAACGATGGAATCAACCAAGAAGGGCGAGTGGCGCGATAAGTTCAATATCAGCGTGCGCAAGATCGGCGCCAGCAAAACCTTCCAGACATTGTCAGGTGGCGAAAAACGCAAAGTGCGCATTGCGTGCTCCCTGGCTCTGCAGGATCTGGTGGCCAGCCGCGCGAGCAAGAACATCGAGCTGTTTATCGGTGATGAAATTGACGATGCGCTGGATACTGCCGGGCTGGAGCGTCTGATGGGGATTCTGGAAGCAAAAGCGCGCGAGCGCGGCACGGTGATGATCATTTCTCACAAAGAAATGAAGTCATGGTTCCGGGAAACCATCACAGTGGAAGTGAAAGAGGGTCGCAGCTATGTCGTTTAATCTTAGCCGCACGCAGTTTTTGCAAATGTTTGCTGTGATGCAGTCATTCAGGCTGATTAACAGCTATACCGCTGCTGGGGCGGCTCCTGGTGTCGGTTGGCAAAATCTCAATATTGAGACGGAGCAGTTTACGGCTCTGAAAGATCTACTTTTCAAGACCCCGTTAATGCCAAGTCTGAAATCGATGCCGTCAGGAAGTACAGCGCCCATTCTGATCAACCCATTTTCGGAAGGTGGCTATCTTCCACACTCTGGGCCTGGGTTCTTGGTGATCCCGGAATCATCTGCGATGGTTATCGAAGATGATGTGCTGTACGGGGCAATAGAGGCGCATACCAGCAGTGCGTTTACTAACCTGACTCGACTGGCAAATGCACGTGCGTGGCAGGTTGCAATGCCAGGCAAGGCATTTGCTGGCATCAATTTCAATTGCGATTCACATGGGAGATTTCCAGAAAGAGGCGAATTAAGCTTTGAGACTGAAGATGGTGATAAGGCAATGGTTGAGTTCTCTGTCCCCTATGTACTTCGTTCTAACAGGATGGTTGCGCGTAAGCTGATAGATATCATGTCCTACTTCATCGGGCAGAGCATGATCGACGCAGACATAGAAAATGGTGTGCTGACCAGTGACAGCATACACGTGGTGAGCAGCATTCCAGAGCCCGTTCGCAAGTCTCCAGTTAAAACCCTGGAAGAGAAATTAATGGAATGCCCGGTATGGGCAACATGGTAAGGAAACTCTATGAGTAAAGTGATCAAAGTAGTTGGCGTCGACCCTTCAATGAGCAACTTCGGGCTGGCCATTGGTACGCTGGATCTGGATATAGACAAACTGGAAATCCATGGTCTTGAACTGGTTGAAACCAAAGCCGGCGGAACGAAGAAAAACGTCAGAGTAAACAGCGATGATCTGCGCCGGGCCAAAGAGATCTGGCGCACCGCCAGGCCCATCATTGAACAGGCCCACATAGTGTTTTGTGAACTGCCGGTAGGTAGTCAAAGCTCTCGCGCGCAGACTTCTTACGGTGTGTGTATCGGCGTTCTTGCTTGCGTTGATAAGCCACTTATCCAGGTTACGCCAAATGAAATTAAGCACTACGTCGGGAATAAACTGACCACATCTAAAGAAGAGATCATCCAGTGGGCGATTACAAAACAGCCTGATGCCCCTTGGTTGCGTCGGAAACAAGCGGGGAAAGATGTACTCGTTGCCAAGAATGAGCACCTGGCTGATGCCATAGCTTCGATATATTCTGGAATGCAGACAGACCAGTTCCGACAAGTCCGCGACGTTCTTAAAGGGATTTTATAATCCTCAATTGATAGGTAAGTACTTATTTAATACTATAGGCCACTACATTTAGTGGCCTTTTTTGATGGGTGATACATGATAAGGATTGTCAAACGTAATGGCTCCACAGAGCCGCTTTCCGAAGAGAAGTACAACCGCGTCGTGATGTGGGGGGTAGAAGGTATACGTAACGTAAGCGCCTCTGCCGTAGCCATGGGCGCCGCCGCGAGCATTTTTGACGGCATGACAACTTCGCAGCTTCATGAGGCATTGGTTAAGTCGGCTGCAGATCTGATTTCGCCTGAAACTCCGAACTACTCCCAGGTCGCAGCACGTCTGAACATGTTCAAAATTCGCAAAGACGCCTTCGGCGAATTCGCTTACCCAAGTTTCTATCATCATATCGTCAGCAACGTCAGCCGCGGCGTTTACGATGAGGATTTGCTTAAGTTTTACTCCCGCGAAGAGATCGCTGAACTTGGCGTGTATATCAAACCCATGCGTGACGAACTCTTTGGTTATGCCGCAACTGTTCAGCTGGCGAGTAAGTACCTCGTCCAGAACCGAGTCACCGGCGAAATTTACGAAGCCCCGCAGCAGCTGTATATGCTGGTGGGTATGTGTCTTTTCCAGAATTGGGAAGATGGTTGTGCCGGCAAAACACGTCTGGAAATGGTGAAGGGGTTCTATGACGTCACCAGTACATTCAAATTGTCTCTGCCCACCCCAATCATGGCCGGCGTCCGTACCCCGACGCGCCAGTTCTCCAGCTGCGTTCTGATTGAGTCCGAAGACAGTTTGAAAGGGATCAGCGCTGCGTCCTCTGCCATTATCGATTACGTGTCGCGTCGTGCTGGCATTGGGATTGGTTTTGGCCGACTGCGTGCATTGGGGAGTGAGATCCGCAATGGAGAAGCAACCCACACTGGCGTAATCCCCTTTCTGAAACACTTCCAGACCGCTGTGAAATCATGCTCGCAGGGTGGCGTTCGCGGCGGCGCCGCGACGGCTTTCTACCCTATTTGGCATCTGGAAGTTGAAAGTCTGCTGGTGTTGAAGAATAACCGCGGCATCGAGGAGAACCGTGTTCGTCATCTGGACTATGGCGTAATGATCAACCGCCTGATGTATCGCCGCCTGGTACGCAACGAGAATATTACGCTGTTCAGCCCGCATGATGTGCCGGGGCTCTATGATGCTTTCTTTGTCGATCAGGACAAATTCGAAGCGCTGTACCTGCAATATGAAGCTGATGAGAGCATCCGCAAGAAATCCGTTCCCGCTGTTGATCTGTTCTCAACCCTGATGCAGGAACGAGCCTCTACCGGCCGCGTGTATATTGCGAACGTTGACCATATGAACGAACACGGCGCCTTCGATCCGAAAGTCGCTCCAGTTCACCAGTCAAACTTATGCATGGAGATTACGCTGCCAACTAAACCGCAGGCGTTTACCGATGACCCCGATGGTGAGATCGCCCTTTGCACGCTGTCTGCGTTTAATCTGGGGGCATTACGCTCACTGGACACGCTGAAAGAGGTCGCCTTCTATGCGGTGGCTGCGCTCGATTCCCTACTCGACTATCAGGATTACCCGATGGCCGCAGCGGAAATTCCGGCAAAAGCACGTCGTAGTTTGGGCGTCGGCGTTACCAATCTTGCGTACTATCTGGCGAAGAACGGATTTAACTACTCTGATCCGGCCGGCAACCAGCTGGTGCATGAAACGTTTGAAGCGATCCAGTATTACCTGCTTGATGCAAGTTGCCGGCTGGCGGAAGCCAAAGGCGCCTGTGATTGGTTTTCCCAAACTAAATATGCCCAGGGACAGCTGCCGATTGACCATTACCGCAAGTCGCTTGACGCTAACCCTGATACGTCCTTTGAGCTGAAAATGCCGTGGGAAGAGCTGCGTGGCCGCATACGCGAGTATGGTCTGCGTAACTCTACCCTGACAGCTCAGATGCCGTGCGAAACGTCCAGCCAAATCACCAACTCCACAAATGGTATCGAACCGCCGCGTGGCCCTGTTTCCGTGAAATCATCCAAAGACGGCATTGTGAAAATGGTGGTTCCGGACTTTGCTGAGCTGAAAGATCAGTACGAGTACCTTTGGGATATGCCGGATAACCGCGGCTATCTGACCAAAGTTGCGATCATTCAGAAGTTCTTTGACCAGGCTATTTCAGCCAACACCAACTATGACCCTACTCGCTTCCCGGGCGACAAGGTTCCAATGATGAAGCTGCTTGAAGATCTGCTCTTCGCTTATCAGCAAGGCGTGAAGACGCTTTATTACCACAACACACGAGATGGTGCCGGTAAGCGTGAAGACGATGATCTGGCCTCTGTTGCGTTGGTTGAGCCAGAAGATGAGTGCGATGGCGCATGCAAAATCTAATAAGCGTGGGGAGATATCCCCACCTTTCACTTCATTGAATGCCTCATTTTAACCAATAAGATAATAATTTGTTTAGAAGTGCATCTAATCAAATTGTTTAATAATACCGATAACATTCAAAGGGAAACACATGAGTTACTCCACTTTCCGTTTGGGCGCTAACGACGCAACCAAAGAGCCTATGTTCCTCGGGCAGTCTGTCAACGTTGCGCGCTACGATCAGCAGAAGTACCGCGATTTCGAAAAGCTGATCGAAAAACAACTCTCCTTCTTCTGGCGCCCGGAAGAAGTCGACATAACCACCGATCGCATCGATTTCAATACGAAGCTGCAAGAGCATGAGCGACACATTTTCCTGAGCAACCTCCGTTACCAGACTCTGCTGGATTCCGTTCAGGGACGCAGCCCAAACGCAACGCTGCTGCCGCTTATTTCAATTCCAGAGCTCGAAACGTGGGTGGAAACATGGTCGTTTTCTGAAACCATTCACAGCCGCAGCTACACCCATATTATTCGCGGCATGGTGGATGATCCGAGCATTGTCTTCGATGGCATTGTGACCGACGAGGAAATTATCAGCCGGGCTATCAGTATATCTACAGAGTACGACAAGCTCTATGAGATGACCTGTGCGCGCCAGCATCTGGGAGAAGATGAATTCGAACGGCTCTACGTCTCCGAATTTGACGGAAAGCCCTACCCTCTCCAGCGCCAGCTGTTCCGTACTTTGGTATCCATCAACGCGCTGGAGGCCATTCGTTTTTACGTTAGCTTCGCCTGTACGTTTGCTTTTGGAGAAAGGAAATTACTTGAGGGCAACACCAAAATCATGCGTTTCATTGCGCGCGATGAGGCACTTCATTGCGAAGGCACAGAACGAATGCTCCGGTTTATGCGTACAGGCCGCGAAGGCTTGCTATGGGCCCAGATCGCTGCGGATGAGGAACCATTCATCTATCAGACCATGATGGACGTTGCCGAACAGGAAATGCGCTGGGCAGATTACCTGTTTAAAGACGGCTCAATGATTGGCTTAAACGCAGATATCCTGAAAAGCTATGTTAAATATCGAACCAATCTTGCGATGCGCCGTCTTGGCCTGAAACCACTGTACCCGGAGATAAAAGATGACCCGCTGGTGTGGATGAACAAATGGCTGTTGTCCGACACCTTGCAGATTGCACCGCAGGAAGCTGAGCAAAGCACTTATCTCGTTGGCCAGATTGACTCCGCTGTTGATCGCGCTGGCCTAAGCCAGTTTGCCGATTTGTAAGCCTGGATAAAGATTTTGTGGCATGGTCGCTCTGGGCCACAATGAACGCGAAAAAAAGCACTAAGGAAAGATAAAGCATGAAATTAACGAAACTGACCGACCATCTCAAGCTGGCCACCGATAAGCTGGTGGGCTTCAAACCAGAGCCATATGAGCTGAACCCCGGTTTTGGAGAAGCGACAGAGAGTATTTACAAGATGGTTGACCAGTTCCACGAGCTGTTTCAGCATCCGCGTCGTGTAATGCCCACTCCGGAGCTGCTGCGCCTGCGCGCTAAGCTGATCCATGAAGAGGCGGTAGAAGAAGGGCTGCCTGCAGCGAAAAAAGGGGATATGCAGGGATTGCTGGATGCAATGGCTGACTTCCTGTATGTGGGTGTCGGGACGATGGTAGCCATCAAAGGTGGGCTATCAACTGGCATGAGCTACTACACTCAGGAGCAAAGCGTTGATCGCTTTATTCATACCATTATGGTGCCTGGAAATACCGTCTTCGACGATATGGCCATCCCCTTCAATGAAGCAGAAGAAGCTGCGCTTATGTTGGCCGCGCTGGCCGATAAACTTGAACATAACAAGGTAGGTGATGCCGAGCTGATTCAGGATCTGCGCCGCGTGATGAACAAAATCTATGTGGCGTGCATGATGGTGTATCGCCTGGCTGAATTCCTTGGCGTCGACGTCGTGGAACTGGTGGCGGAGATCCACCGTTCTAATATGACAAAGCTGTGGCCGGCGGATGCTGAAGCGCGTCGTCTTGCCGTTGAGAGCTGTAAATATGATAAGAATGATCTCGGATTCCGCCATGCTGACGGCACTGACATGATGATCGGCTATCGCCTGTCTGATGGAAAAATCCTTAAATCGCCGACATATAGCGATGTCGATCTGTCTCGTTTCCTTGAGCAAGCGCAGGCATCTTCGCTGTATGAAGTGGTTAAAAACATCTTGTAAGTACTAACTTATCAATATATATTGAAATTGACGTGTGATCTATTGTCTATTTCTATCCCTATCAATCTTTATTTTCGATAAAGTTGAGCGTTGGTGGCCCCGTGGCCACCATTTTTTTACTTAATTTCTAGCCTGGATGTCTTCTCTGTGTTTAAAATGATAGGTATGTACTTACTTATTATTTGAGGTCATCTTGTCTTTTTTACTTAATCGAGAATTCAGTAACGGTCAGCTGGCTTCGAGCTCTTATGGCCGTGTCATTCAGACCGTTGTTGATACCGGCGTTCCTTCCGAAGATCGCACCGGCACCGGTACGCTTGGCGTTTCTTATGTGCCTTCCTACTACATGCTTACCGGCGGGGCTGTTCCGCTCATTTCTTCAAAACAGGTAAACCTGAAACCGCTACTGGTTGAGCTTGAATGGTATTTACAAGGTTCAGGCAACATTGGGTTCCTTAAAGAGCATGGAGTGAAGATCTGGGATGCTTGGGCCGATGATAATGGCGATTTAGGGCCTGTATATGGCAAGCAGTGGCGCCGATGGGAGGACACCAGGATTGTCCCTTACAGCGAGTATCGCCTTAAGGAGGACATCTTCATGGAACGTGGTTATCGCGTTGAAGGTTACATTGGGCTGAATGAAGACCGCGTCGTTATCACCCGTGAAATCGATCAGTTACAACGTATGGTTGATCAGTTGCGCAACAACCCGACCGATCGCCGCATCCTGCTTAATGCCTGGAATGTTGGTGAGCTGGAGGATATGAAGCTTCCACCTTGCCACTTTGTGTTATCCGTATGGAGTCGTGAGCTCGATTTCCAGACCCGTTTGTCTATGGCCACCGATATTGGCATCCAGCATAACCGGCATGGCTATGAATCGATCTATACCCAGATGCTTTGCCTGATAGAGCAGCGAGGCAGTATCTCTGAGCCAATGCTGGATGAGCTTGGTATCCCTAAACGTATCCTGAACTCCTGCCTGGTGCAGCGGAGTGTCGATACTTTCCTTGGTATGCCATTCAATATTGCCGGTTACGGCATCCTCACGCAGTTCATTGCGAAGATTACGGGTCACATGGCTGGCGCCTTCGTCCATTTCGGCTTTGATGTTCACATTTACAACAACCACTTGGAGCAGGTTGAAGAGCTACTGGCTCGCGAACATCCGGAGTCGTCCGACCCCATCGTCGTCTTCCCGCACGAATGGGAAGAGCTGGATGACTTCAAATGGGACGGCGTGCAGATCTTCGGCTACGAACCACTTCCATGGATTAAGGCTCCAGTGGCGGTGTGATATGGCCAGAGGCATGTATGTGTTATGTGAAATTGAAGATGTGCTGGCGAGAGCCGGCCATCGTAAAGCCGCTGCTGATGAAAACGCAGACACTCTCGTTGCAGGTGATGAGCTCATATTCCCCACCAGCCGCATGTTGCGTGGCTTTGCTCGCTCCGGTGCTGAAGTGGTGCTTATCAGCCACCGTCCGGAAGCGCTCGAAAGCGCAACCAAAAAATGGCTGAGAGATTTCGGCATTGATTATGACTGGCTGCACCTGGCACCACGTGGAGTCAATTACGAAACCCATATAAAGCGCACGCTTGCCGCGCATAAAGATGATCTGATGATCGCGGCACTGGTGAGTTCGTCACGTCTACGAGCCGCTCTGTCTGGTTTCCACCAGCGCCCGGTATTGTATGAGGTGTCTCAATGAAGATGATTGCAGCTGTCGGTCGCAATTATGAGATCGGTAGAGGAAACGAACTCCCCTGGCGCTGCCCCTCAGAGTTAAAACTGTTCAGGGAGCTCACCACAAACGCCACAGTCGTCATGGGCAGAAAGACAATGGAAAGTCTTAAGCGCCCGCTTCCGGAGCGCCACAACGTCGTTCTGACGCGCTCATCTGGGTTCATGCCCAATGGTTTTTACCCTGCCACTATGGACGATGTAATGCAGCTTGATGGTCCCGTTTGGGTTATCGGCGGTGCGCAGATCTATTCTCTGTTTCTGCCTCACGTCGAGGAACTCTGGCTATCGCATATGGGCGTAGACGTTCCTGACAGTGATGCTCATTTTCCGCGGCAAATGATGCGTAATCTCGGCTTCTTTCCTGTGTTAACGGCTCATACACAACGGGGAACGGAGGGTGAGCCCGGCTTCCAACAGATTGTTTACAGAAGGTGGTAATGGATTACCGAATTGGGATCACTGGCGCTCAGGGCAGTGGAAAAACAACCCTGGCAAAGTTTATCGACGAGCATTACGGCATTCCGTATGTGGATGCTGGCGTCGGCGCACTGATGACAAGGCTTGGAGTCAACGTAGGCGATCCAATGCCGCTCTTTGAGCGTCTGCAGGTGCAGATGGAAGTTGCCCGCCATATTGAGCTGGTAACACGCGGAGCGGAAGGCTTTGTAATAGACCGTACGCCTGCTGATGTGATGGCTTATACGCTCGATTTGGTAGGCCAGACCAATGACAAACGATGTATTGATCTGGCGCTGGAAATTGAGCGCTTTTGCCACAAGACCGCGTTGTCCAATTTTAATGCCATTGCGGGGCTGCGCCCGGGCGTGAATTTGAGAGCACAAGATTATGAACGAGCCCAGAGAGGTTCGCTTGATCGTCTTTATGTCGCTCGTATCGACTCGTTGATGTGTGGCGAGCTGACAAAAATTAACTCTCTGGCCAAATCCGGAGATCTGCAGGTTTTCGTCCTGTCGGAAACCTGCATTTCCGTTGACGCAAGAGCACGCTCGATCATGCGAGTAATCGACCGTCATGTGGAACGTATAGAGAGCCGTATCTCAAATCGCGTCACCTTCCACTGATTCTTGTTCCCCTGTGAAGGAATGCCAGAATAACGTCACCAAAAATAGTTCAGGAAAACAGAATGTTAGGCGAAATATCTCTGGCTGATGAGTTAGATCGTAAAACGATAGAGGCGCTGACACGCATCGCAGACGAGCAGTCCCGATCGCTGATGACAGAACGAGAGGCCAGGCTGGCTATCAGAGCTGTTTTTGAGTCCGTTCAGGGATTGGTAGGCGATGATGTGGGAGAGGTTCTGAATGTGGCAATGTCCCAGTTCAGCGAACGCGGCATGCGACCTATCTTCCCCATGCATATCAAAATGGCTGCCGGCACTGTTCTGTATGTGTCGATTTGTCTGGATACCAATGAAATTCGCATTCTCAACGTCACCACTGGTGAGTGGCGTGCGCCGGTAGAGTGCGAATCGCAGGAGGAGACCATCAAAAAAGCAGCTCAATTCGTGCGTAGCGCACTGCTTAAAGGTGCCAAAAAGCTGTAAGGAGTAGTTATGACAACTATTGTTGCTGGGCTTGATATTGAATCTACAGGGTTGGACTTTAGGGCTAACCACAAGATTATTGAAATAGCCATTACCCGCTATGAGCTGGAGACCCAGAAGCACATCGATAGCCTGGCGATGCGTTTTAACCCGCGTCGCAGTATCGATCCTAAAGCGCAAGCTGTACACGGTATCTGTCTTGAAGATTTAGCCGCTGAGCCGTTACTAGCCGATCACGCTTCATCTGTCGCTTCATTCCTCTCTTCTTCCGATATTTGGATAGCCCACAATGGCGAAGCATTCGACATTCCGTTTATTAGGCATGAGCTGAAAAGTTACGGTTTTTCGCTTCCAGACGTCCCATTGATTGACACTGTATTTTCCCTGTGGGCCACAGAAGACGGCAAACGGCCGCGACTGGAGGAACTCGCCTTCTCATTGGGTTTTGTCTATGACAAGAGTAAGGCGCACAGCGCGCTCTATGATACCGATCTGATGATGCACTGCTTTTTCAAAGCACGGGAAAAATACGGCTTCTATAAGCTCCCATTCGAAAGCGCCTGACGGCGCTTTCGCCCCTCTCATTATCCCAACTGCCTGTATTTACTTCTTTTCCACCTAATAGGTTTTGACAAAATGCTCTCAACCCAAAAACGTATAAACCCTCACACAACGTAAAGGAGAGAGACATGAGCAACCTCAACAATACAGTCAAAAAAGATGATCTGGATGAGCTGACCGCCATGCTGCAACTGCTCGATGAGCCTGAAAAACTGGCTTCGGAGGCCGTTGTAGGAGACGAAATAGACGACCTGCTGGCAGATCTTAACGATGAGACGATCGTGCAGGTGCCGGCTGTTGCTGAAACTGTAATGGAAGCGAAAGACGGCGGCGATCTCACCTGTGTGTTTGAAGAGTTGGAAAACGAACATGAGTCGCTGAAGGTGGTTGATGTTGAGATACCTCAAGTCGAGTCGATCTCCACTCTTCCTGAGATCGACTCGACACAGGGTGATAAACCTCAGACTGATGAAAAAAAGGAGAAACACGCCAAAGAATCGTCAGTTGCGGCTCAGCCAAAAGAGTCGAAGGCGGCGAAAAAAGAGCGCGCAGCACCCAAGCCTCGATTCAGCCTGAACGATAAGGGCGATGATTTTTATGCTGCGGCTGGTCTGAAACGTGAGGTCTTCATCGAAGCTCTGAATTCGGCGCCGGTTAAGGCAAAAGACAAGATCTCTAACCTGCTAAATTGGTTCAATGGCGGACCGGATATCAGCATCTACACGGTGATTGCATTGCGGCATCTTATTGACACAAAAGAGGCAAGCAGCAATAGCATTAAGCTGGCGTTAATGAGCTATCCGGAAAAGCCATATCCACTCAGCACCGCGTCGACTCAGGCTGGCCAGATGATGGCTGTTTTCCCTGTCACGGGAATCGCTACGAGGGATGGTGGAAGATTGCTTCTTAATGAAGAGTCCCCGATCGTAAGGAAATTTATCGCGGAGTATTCCATTGGCTGACGATCCGTTTCGCGCTCTGAAGCCCCCTGATAGTTTTAGAGCGTTGGACAGTTATTCGTATGCCCCAACAGTAAAAAACACGCCAGAGCGTCTCCCGTTAAGCAATCTGGCGTGTTTTTTCTTTATTTGCCATTCGTAAGATGACATGAAAAAATAGGTAAATACTTACCTATTGGATTGTAAAATGATAGCAGCCGAAAAAATCAAAAAGCGAGAGCGAGATGCCTCTCTTCGAGATCTTTGGCGCACACCGAAATGGTTGTTTGTCGCCATTCAGCGATATCTCGGCATTACGTTTGATGTTGATGTCGCCTGTAACAAAGAAAACGCGCTTCTTCCGAGCTATATCGGTGTGGAACGAGATGCTCTTAAGTCCAGCTGGGGTGATCCTGGCACTGTGGCGTTCCTTAACCCGCCCTACTCCAAAATCACCCCCTGGATAGACGCAGCCATCCGCGAGCAGGCGCGTGGAGTGACGACGGTCATGTTGATACCACAATCCCTCGATACGCAGTGGTACGAGCGTGCGGCTGAATGCGCCAACGAAACCGTCATCTTGTCTGGCGGCCGCGTGGCGTTCGTTGAGCCGGATGTTGAACTTGGGCTGGTGGAGGTAAACATCAACCCTGGTGGCAGCATGTTGCTTATCTTCCGTGGCTACTGTCAGGAAGCTGGGCACACCATCAGCAAGATACCGCTGGCGGTGATGAAAAAGCTGGGTGGTTATGATCCTGCCAATGTTGTCAGGAAGAAGAGACCACGTAAAAAGGCAGCGTAAACACCAGTCTGGGAGTTAGTTTGAGAACCTGCTTCCGTATATATAAATAACTAAGTACTAATTATTAATATATACAGACGCAGGCTTTTTAAGACGTGATTTCCAAACAACTCCCAGACCGTTTTACACCTCCAGAACCCACTGGAACCCCTCTTCAGACGCTCTAGAATCGATTTTATGAACCACAGTAAGGAAAACTATCATGGTATACCCGACGAACGTCGTAGCGCTCGTTGAGAGCGATTTTTTGGCTAACGCTCGCGAACTCATGAAGGATCGTGAAAAGGCATTCAGTCTTTACGAGTGGTCACTGAAATGTTTGCACACTGGCGAACACAAAGACCTGATTGAGCAGCTCCTTGGCGAGCTAATCAACGAGGTTTTTGCTCTGCAAGTTCAGCTTCATGGTAGACAAAATGATCAGTCAAAAAAGTAAGTAAGTAGTTACCGTTTACAATGTATCATAGTGGTTGTAGAATGATGTCGATTTCGACCTGAATCGAAATCTCGATCTGATGGGTGGGGGGTAGCGTCACTGGCGTCAGGTTTAAAAAAGCTCACTACCAGCGTAGAACCGGCACCGTTTAGGGGTTGGGGAAGGGGGAACCAAAGTGAGCAGAGAGAAGGGTCACTTTATGATTGTCGAGTCTGGAGTGTTTCGAGAGGTTGAATCCAGTACTCCCCTTCATAAAGTGTGGGAAGATCTCGGTTCTGGGGTGCTGTCATCCATAACTTCCCAAGCCTAAGCTGGCAGTAGACTTAGGTCATAACTTTTCAGGTTATGAAACGACCAGGTTGGTGAGGATTTTTTACTCACCTCCCTGGGAGAGTATTACCTGAAAAGACAACCTCTCACTTCGTTCGAGGTGAACTTCGCTCACTTCGTTCGCTCAGTTCAGGTTTTAATAAAACCTGTTCTGGGAAGTAAGTTTTTCTTTTCTAAAATTTTTAATATTTACACGCACGTGTGCGCGCACGCGCGAGGGAAAAAAAAAATCGTCGCGGCGCGCGATTCTGGAGCCAAAATGACGACCAAGACCCCAGCCCGGCAACATACTGGCTGCCGCACGAAGTCCAAAGCCAGATACCAAACCCACCAGCAATCCCGTACCAACTTCAAAACCCCCGTAGTCGAGTTCAATCCCCAGCTCAAAACCGTAAAAGTATTCAGTGATGGCTCTTGCCTCAAAAATCCGGGCGGGCCTGGCGGTTACGGCATCGTTCTCCAGTATCGAGGCGAAGAGCGCGAGCTTTCTGAGGGCTTCCACAGCACCACAAACAATCGCATGGAGATGATGGGCGCCCTGATAGCTTTGGAACGCCTTAAATTCTCCTGCAATGTGATCCTGCACTCAGATAGCCAGTATCTCAAAAATGGTATGACCCTCTGGATGAAGGGGTGGAAACAAAATGGTTGGATCACTGCTGACAAGAAGCCTGTTAAGAATGTCGACCTCTGGAAACGACTCGATTTAGCCGCCAGTCGCCACAATGTCAGGTGGAACTGGGTAAAGGGCCACGCCGGGCATCGAGAAAACGAAATATGCGACAGGCTGGCCAAGATCGCAGCATATGCGGCAGCGGATACTCCACACAAAAAAGATGCTGGTTTTTTGGTATAAAATGATAAGTAAGTATTTACCTATAATTTTGTATCATGTATCTTACCCATCGTCAGGATGACAACGTGCTGGTTAGGCACGGTTCCAAGGATGGAACGCAAAAAAACGGCGGCTGGACATTCCAGCCGCAACTCTTTCTGACATTGAAAGGATTTCAAATGGCACATCAAACGCCTTCCTCTTCTCTTAAGAAACACCCCCGTTCGCTACGACTCATCCTGGCGGAGTTATTCTCCGGCCGTGTGTCTGCACGCCTGTCCGAACTGGAAGAGAAAGTAGGTCAAATGGAGCATCGTCTGGATGACCATGCGGTGGCCATCTCTAACCTGGGGGCTCGTGTGGCAATGGGGGAAGTGATGAAGACCCGAACCGCAAAAATCCTGCGAGACACCTGGGGCGTGCGAGCCAATCAAACGCGCATGGAGAGCTCAGATGGATCAATTTCAACGAAAAAGACTACTTCCAATGGCCTACGGGCTGATCACGATTTGTCTGGCAGCCGTAGCAATACCGTCGACTCAGGCGTTGCTGATGCCGGACTCATGCAAAACGGTTTCGCAGCAGACGTCGGCACCAGTCACGGAAAGCACACCCAGCATCACCACCATGCCCCGGTCTGCCACTCTGGATGGGATGCGGTTGGATTCGATTCCTCAAGTTCGTCCTGCGACTCCGGATCTTCCTCCTGCTGCGACTGAGGTGATGGCGTGATCTTCTTACTCAAAAACTGGTCATTCATTTGGATAGCCATTCTGCTTTTGGCGGTGGGTGGCTGGATCTCAAACATCGTTAAGCTGGCACTACATGGTGATTTATTTCTTCACTCAGGTATGACGATCGCTCGTGTTGTGGGGATTTTTGTCCCACCGATCGGCTCTGTTCTCGGGTTCTGTTAATGGGCGTAGGGGTTGAAGCCTTGGAGGCTCTCTTTGCTGCCTTAATGTTTATTTCTATACGAAAACAATTTGTTTAAGCACATAACATATAGGGAAAAACACATGTTAGGTTTCTTCAAAAAGAAAACTCGTAAAGCGGTTATTGAAGTTAAAAAAATGGAGAACCGCGATGCGGTCGAAGCTACTGTCTGGGGCGCATACATGATCGCTTATGCAGACGGCAACTGTGATGCAAAAGAAATCGCTATTCTGGAGAAGACCATCTCCGCATTGCCAGCTTTCTCACCGTTCGCGGGTGAGATCGCCCAGATGAGCAGCAATATTCGTGCTCGCTATGAAGCTTCTCCTCGTTCCGCCAACGCACAGGCTCTTCGGGAGCTGGCTGATGTCGCCGGCACTCCAGAAGCCGTTGATGTGTTGTGTCTCTGCCTGGATATTGCCGATCAGGATGGCATCGGCGAAGAAGAAGAGGTTGTGCTGAAGAAAATTGCTCAGGCGCTGCAGTTATCTCTGGATGCGTACATCTAATGGCGGAGAAATTAAGGCTGGCCGTCGTCGCCATTCTTCTCGTGCTGGTCGTGCTGGTGGACTTCACTGGCAAACTGATGTCTATCGCGGCAGATGGCGTGTTGGTTGGATTGGCTATCTACTTTGCCCAACCTCTACTTAAAAAATCGAAGTGATCGCCGAGGGCCACCTGGCCCTCGATTCTTCTGGTTTAACCGTTATGACGCGTTTGCCCCCCTCTTCTGAATTGTCAGAATAAAGCCACCAAGAAAACAAATTATTTTAACAATTAAGGAAAAACACATGTGTGATAAATGCACCGCCGCTAACGCTGAAGTAAAGAAGATCATTAATGAAGTCGGGGCTAAAAAACTCGTAGGGATGCTTGATTCTATAACTGGTCATGGTGACGCTCATCCGCTGGAACGCATCATGGCCATCGTCCAGGTCATGGACTTATTTGACGAACCAATGAAAATCCTGATGCTTGCTCGTCACTTTGGCGGGGCGTATGTGGAAGAGCATGAACGTGCCAATAAACTGCAGGCAACTCTGGACATGATGAGCGAACCAAAATGCGCGCCGGCGCCAGATCTCTCCGGAGACAATATCGGCATTGAAAGCAAAGAGCGGGAGATCGCCAGCCTTAAGTCTTCTTTAGGCATGTTAATTACCGCCTTTAAACTAATGGCAACCCATAACGGGTTCAAAATGCCAGAGCTAACCGGCGATGAACATCCCGCTGCTATTCGCCAGCTGCTTGGTGCGATGGCGGATAATATGGATGAAGCGAAGAGCCGTATCGAAGACATGATGCGAGAACTTGCCCATCGCCACGATCTAAATGAACAGCCGCACAAGATGCAGCAAGTCAGCCACTGAACCTGAAATAGCAAGGGGGCGAGAGCCCCCTTCCCCTCCTCCGTAGCCCTCTGTATAGATCTTTTACGCCTTTTCTTGTCTGAGATAATAAATCCAATAAGAAAACAAATTGTTTATATGGTGAAATTATGAGTACAGCGCTTTCTGTCCTTGAGTCTTTTGCTTCGAACACCGGTATCGACCACAGCAAAGAGATGAACGTCATCCATGACATCGTGGCCGAGTGCGAGAAAGAGATTGCGTTCATGCACCAGGTTCACGACTTCGTTTATGGCGATGAGCGTCACAACATGATTAACCGCCTGCTTCGACTCAACCACCGGCCGGATGACGAACGCACTCGTTTCAACAGAGCCTGGCTGGATAAGGTCGATCTTGAGTGGGTGAAGCAGAATATCTGGGCCGAATACTGGAAGAAGGTCACGGATATGACAAACGTTCTGCTGATCATGCCAGCTTCCCGCCGAGATGAATGGCGCGAACAGTTCATAGAAGGCAAGCAGGAAACCATCAAGACTGACAGAACCGGCTACCAGATGAAGGTTAAGGAGTTCGTTGGCGTACCTGAGTTCAAAGCAGAGACGGTCATCCCCACGATGGTCAATCTGCTGAATGACAGGCATAAATATCTCTCTGAGCGCGTGTACGGTTTGTTTAAGGCGCTGAGCCCTGCGCACAAGACCAATAAAACGAACGGCTTTAGCGAGCGGCTGATCATCGCCAGCTGCATTTCAGAGTTCTGGCGGGATAGTGTCAGCGTGAACTATCGGAAAGAGGATTACATCGATGACCTGCGCGTAATGCTGCATTTCTTTGCGCATAAGGAGTTCATCACCATTAACCGCACAACAGAGATGCTATCGGCTGCGTACCGGGCAAATGATTGCCAGACGGGTGATTGGATCAACGTGGATGGTAACCTCATGCGCGTGAAAATGTTCAAGAACGGTAATGTGCATTTTGAGATCCACCCAGATGTTGCCTGGAAGCTTAATGAGGTGCTGGCGTACAGTATGCCGGCCACTATACCTGCCCCCTGCCGAACAGCCCCAAAAACCAGAGCTCCTAAGGAGTTTGGCCTCATTCAAAAGACCATCTCTGAGCCCGTTCGATCCACTTTACGTGACGGGCGATTCAGCAAAGACAAGGGGGTTTGGTACTTCTCTGATTCCAGTCTCCAGAAGTCGCAGGTTGAAGAATTGGAGCGCACATTAAGCTTCATTGGCGGCGTACAGGATAAAAAGCACTGGCAGTTCCCGTATGAGATCGGTCAAACACTCAATACGATTGTGGCGACAGGTTTGATCCCGGATGCAAAATCACATCAGTTCTACCCTACCCCTCGCGTAATCGCGGAATACGTGGCCAAAGTCGTTGACTTGAAATCTGGCGAAACATTGCTGGAGCCGGAAGCTGGTCGCGGAGATCTGCTTACGTTTATTGAGGCGAATCCTGAGGACGTGACCTGTGTTGAGGTTGCGCCGCTATTTGCTGACATCCTTCTTGGAAAAGGCTACGTGAACACAGTCTGCTGTGACTTCATGAAGTGGTCTGCTGACAATGAAGGCTACCTCTTCGACAAGATAGTCATGAATCCACCCTACTCTCTCGGGCGCCACAAAGAACACACGCTGGCTGGGCTGGGACATCTGAAAGTCGGTGGGCGCCTTGTTGCTGTTTTGCCGGGGGACTCACCAACACTGAACTGGATGATGCTGGATAATTTCGTCTACGCCAAAGGTAAGTCGTTCACAGGCGAGTTTGATGACACGGGGATAACTGTCAGCGTGTATGTCTTCAAACGTACAAAATAATAGGTAACTACATACTTATTTTATGTAAGAATAATGACGCGATACTTAGAGGGAAAAACACATGGAAAGCAGGAATAAAGCCACTTCTATGGATATACAGGCTGTATTACCGATGAGCACGGACACGCCTTTCAGACTTTGCCTTAAGGGCAACAACCCAACCGCTGTGGGCACGATTATTGTCGATAAGGGTAAGGTCTCATTTGAAGGCGACGCCGACGAATCAGCGCTGATTTTTATTGAGTACCTGGTGCGTCGAACTAGTCAGCAGTGGGCAGAGCTGGAGAAACGCGCCAGATATTATGATGAGTTTATGAATGTCATAGAGGCTGCGCGTGCCGCTCTTGCTGTTGGCACTCCTGTAGATCTGGAGTCTTTGTTTAACGGAGAGCTGGCCTCTGCCATGTTCGCCACCATGTTCGCCGGCGAATTTGTTCGACACGGTGCAAAAAACTATCTGGAATTGAGCTACGACGTTCCTGAACTTGGATATTTCACTGTTACGACTCAACGTAAGGGGTGCAAAACGCCAGGCGATCGCATCGCAGAGCTGGAGGCTGTAGTCGACCAACGCAATGGAGAATGCGTGCGGCTTATGAAAGAGCGCGACGAACTGCTCAGTGATCAGCTAACCAAAGGCTCAAACATTCGCGCGGCAGCCGACGTTTACTTTCAACTCATGGAAGAGTGCCAAATACCGCCAGGCGGATCTCTTGTTGAGTATGTGCGTGAGCTTGAAGAACAGGTCAAGACACTGCAGCGGCAAAACCAACACGCCATCGAATCATGATGAGGTCGTAACTGGTTTCACCAATTTAAGGCTATTGGTATAGCCTTAAACAATTTGTTTTCACCAACAAGTTATTACCCCCGCCGTCAAACTTGACCGCATTTCATCAAAGAAATACTGTTTAAATGTACAGTGCTATAAGGTGATCAAAATGGGCGGAAAAGACACCAGTTATCAGATCGTCTACAGAGGCGAGACACTTAAACATTTCAAGCCTGGCCAGTGCGTCTTTTTCCAGCGAGAGAGACAGTATGGTGGCGGCTATTGGTTGGGCAAGACACATGTGGACGGTTTTGAGTTCCTGCTCGAACAACCAACTTCTCTAAGAGAGGGGATGTTGTTTCTCCTCACTCTTGCAAAGGTGGAAGCCAGACACATGGAGTTCGTCGATTTCGATCAGTTCAATTTAACGTAGTCACTGCTTGGGATAGACCATGTGCAACAGCAAAGTTGTAATGTCCGCTTTGAGCGAGGAGCAGACCTTGAATTACTGTATACTCTCAAAAGTGAATGGTACTGCTACCGCGATGCTTACAGAAGGATCGAGGATTGGGCGGAGCAAAACTTACCGCCTGAACCCACAGTTTATCAGGAAGGGTACTGCTAGTGATAACAAAAGAGCATTGAAAAACGGCCCCAGCGTCATACAGGGCGGAAAGGTATAATCCAGCTGGTGGCCGACAGTACCCGTCTTGTGCGGGTTTTATTCTTCCTGTGGTGGGTTTTGTTTAAAGTAAAAGGTTATTTTACTTTCTTCAGCTGAGCTTTCAAAACTGAAACTGAAATTTTTAAATTCGTCACCCAGACCGTTTTCATCAAATTTCTGACAACTTAAATTACCCCACATATCCTCACAGCATATCGAAAAAACCTTGGGTTCTGCTTTCCTTTCGTTAAGTAAATAATTACCAAATGATTCTTTAGATAATGTGTTTGATATTCCAGAAAAAAGTGATAACTCAACATCATTATCGTTGCACTCAACTCCAATCCATTGATGTATTTTAAAAGTTATTTCATTAAAATTAATTCCGTTTATTGTCATTTTTTTTGTGTCAAAATCAGAAACTGTTTTTTTGGCTTGAATAGAAGATTGCAATAATAAAGCAAACTCTGATCTCGTTAAACTAGATAGAAGATCATCATTTTTTAAAGTGTCTTGAAGGACATCTGTGAAATTTGATATTTTGAACTTATCATCGTTCATGAAACTTTTAAGAATATCAGAATTGCTAAGGTGGTCTTTTAAATATTTAATCTCTGTGTGTTTGTAGTAGTAACACTTATCAGAAATGCAGAGTACGCCAATGGCTGGATTTGACAAGAAATTAGTATCGTTATGATAATATCTGCTCAGTTCGCTTTTCTTGGCATTACTTGAAAATGCAAATAGAACAGTAGGAGATTTTCCACCAATTGATCGAAATTTTCTAAATTTTTGAATTGTTGTCTCTAGCTCTTTCGCTGTTAAAGTTGATTTAACCTCAATGTTATATCTAACTGCTTCGATAGGAACAAAGGCAAGATCATTGTTTATATAAGGCGGTAAGATTTCATTATCATAAATAATAATATCACTTTCATTTGATTGCTCTCCACGTGAGTTCTCAATTATACCTCTTGAAATCTCATACTTTCTTGGAATGACGTCTTTTATTATTTTTATCAACTCTTCTTCATTCAAACCACCCTTCACCCCTTGGTGTTTTACATTTTTATTTACAGCAAACTCTTGTTTTAATGTTTTTATTCTTGATGATATTTTTTCTGAAATAATGCTCATATCAATGTTCCACCCTCTCTTTTGATTACTATTGACTTTATAGCTTGTGAACCATTCAACACTATTAAGTACTGTATATATAACTAACTAACGTTCAAAGTGACCATTGTACGTATCCCTGCAAAAAGAACCATCAACTTTTAGAGAGTCTCTGGTACTCCAACTTCCGCTCTTGGCACAGAGCGGACTTTTCAGCTTTACCCTGCCCCGGACATCTGAACTTAGCTTTGAAACTATGCGCCTGATTATCGTAATGACAGTATCTAGACAGCCGCACTGCCTTAAACAAAATGTTTCCCACCTTTTCTTATCGCTGATAATAACTAATACAAGGAAACAATTAGTTAAAAGGATTAAGTAATGTTGAAAATCACTGAAGCCTACAAGACAGCTGTTATCAGCACTGCGCACGTTACCGCGGAAGACTCCGAACAGTTGCCAATTGCCTGTTTTGACCCAATCACCGATCGTGGTCTTAACTGGGTCCACGGCACAGAGTTTGGTTGGATTGTTCGTGCTGGAATGCGTGACAATAGCTGGGCAGATGAACTGCGTACATTCAACATCTCCGAAGCGGCGATCGCCAATATCAAGATGATACTGGATTCCGGTTACGACGTGGTTCACTTTGATCGTGATGCCGAGCTGGTGGATGGAATGCCAGCCTGGGACTGGTAAGAACTTTGTCTGCGATAGACAGGCTTGCTTTTATGTGAGATACCAATCAGCAGAATTCATAAAACCAGGGACACAGTCCGTATGGAACTTTTCCAGTATCTTCATTCGATGTACCCCCAGCTGACACCGCAGAACTGTAAAATTCATTTAGCCGGCAAGAATGAGCATGGCGAATTCCCGATAAACGAGTTTCTTAACGATACGTTCGATGAATGGCAATGCTTCCAGAAGAAGAATTATTTTAACCGGACTTACGTCATTTCCCTCATTCAAACTGAGGATAAGCAAAGATGGCTTTATGCCGGAACGTATCGTCGTGAAAGCTGTAGTCCGACAGCGTCACCATGTTTTCGTGATCGCAAAGACGACTATTACGCCTATGTTTTGAGTCCCATTCCCGAGTTAGCTGAATACCGGGGACGTATGTATGTCAGCCTTAGTCGACCACGCATCCATGTACTTTATGGAGAGAGGTTGGCGGGGAAAATGCCAATAGTTGAAATAGCCTCTGTGTGTCTATCGTTTGGTGAATTCCCTGGATATAAGAACGTAGTGCTTACCAGAGCAACGCTTGGCACTATTATTCGACAGGAGCTTGATTCGTGGAAAACGGCCCTTAGTATCGTAAAAGGCATCTATCTGCTGACTGACGTGGATGGAGGTAAATTGTACGTAGGCCAAGCGAACGGCAAGGATGGTATCTGGGGAAGATGGAAGACATATTTTGACACAGGCCATGGAGGGAACGCAGGGTTGATTGAGGCGTTCGGAGCATTCGACGAAGAGCGTCTTAAACGTGTCACATTCTCCATACTGGAGATCATGGACATTAACAGTGATGCTGATGAGATAGGGTTGCGAGAATCTCATTGGAAACGCATCCTTCTTTCACGTTCCATAGGCCATAACCGCAACTGACGTAAGTTATTTATTGATAATTTTGTTTACACACATAAGAAAACAAATAAATAAAAGACATAAGGAATGTCAATGAATTCTTATATAGCTGGTGTTATAGCCATAAGTTTATCCTTCTCATCCCTCGCTACAGAGAGGCAGAGTGATTTGTTACATACAGCTCCAACAGCAACACGCAGTACAATGCTGATCTGTAAAGCTGAACGAATATCAGACGGTGTTGCAACCACTCTTGCAGGAAAAGCGTATCTTGAAGGTGTTGGTGAACAAATACTGTTAGCGTTAATCCCTACAACTCAATCCGGCGAGTATCTGCATGTTTCTTTTAACGCATGGGGATTCACTCCTTTCGGACAAGTTGAAAGTCATGAGCAGTTCACTAACTGGACGCTAATTCATATAGGACGTGACAATCTCGATAATGGAGATGCTTTTGACTATACCTTTGTTGATTACACCTCACAGACTGGGCATGAGATTCGGTCAAGACCGTTCATGCGTATATATGAGTGCCAGAGGCAGAACAAACGTCCAGAGTGGACGCGGAAAAAATCCACTCAGAAATATTTCAGTGGGGAACTCTATTAGACCGTATTTGGATAACGACGCGGTGATTTGGGGGTAATGAAGCTAAGGCGCCAGACTAATCAACGCGTTGACATTGGCGGTCACTAATTGAGGATTTCTATAAGAACTCGTTGATCGCCCTCTTCCCTACCCTCCAACTTCATACACTCCAGGCGTGGCAAGGCTTTTACGCACATTACACCCACAAGAAAACAAATAAATAACACATCAATGAAAAGTCAACGCTTTACCCTGATTTGGTCTCAAAAGTTGACGTTTTGCCATGTCACTTCTTATATCCGTTAAGCAGCGCACCAGAGACCAACACCCTGCGACGAAAACGCCAAAAACGACTCCTGATACCACCACAAAACAGACACGCTCAGAATCGCTCTGGTTGCGTTTAATGAGTATATAAACAAATTGTTTTAGGCAATAAGAAAACAACAAAACAAGATAACAAAGAAAAGGAACTGCCATTACCCCACACCCAGGCAATACCAACCTCTTCCTGCCAGGCTACCGAAAAGACCAACCTCATTGCCCCAGGCTACCGACCCCATGAAGCAAATCTCGACCACCACCAAAAAGCGACGAGACAAAGGCAATTTCTCTGAACGCCATTCCCCAATACACGGAAGAGAATACCCGGGAAGAAACTCCAGACAAGACCAGGCCAGAACAGTACCCGGCGCCATCTCGTTTACCCACTCTTACCCCGAAAGATAACGCAAATTCCTGATAAGCAGGGAACGCCATTACTTCACATGCGGAGAACGACAACAGACCAGAAACCACATCACCCACACTTCCACCTCTCAAGATGAACGAAAGGAAAAGCGCGCACGCCATCACTCCATACACAGAGAAGAACTATCCCCAAAACGAAGAATACAGACCAGAGGAAAACCACAAGACAACCACCTCTACAACATCTGCAAAACCACTTACCGGCAGAGAGAAGAAAGTTGCCTTTTCTCCCATACGAATGGTCACCGTATAGAGCGCTAATAAGAGAGATACGAGTCCCCCATAAGAGAGGTTATTCGAGTCAGGAAAGAGCACAGATATAAGAGAGAGGGGATGGAGGGGGATCGCTCCCTTTCCCGTATTTATTCAAGTCCTGATTTTATCGGCCGTAACATCCCTGCGGTCGAACGAGTGAAAGGGCCACCGCGAAAATCTATCGGGAGCGTCCCCGCAGGGAAAAGGCTGGCTGCCTGAGTAGAAACGGCTGGAGGTTTTTCGGGAAACGGCTTGGTTCCCGTCATGGAAAGGGTGCGTGCCGGTATAGAGACAAAATGCCGCGGGGACGGCTGATTCTCTGGCGGTACACCCCTTGGTGCGCAGGTGGCTTTCTTCCCGCTGCGCGCAGCTGCTGATTCGTATTCTGCCAGAGCGTTCGAGGGTCACAAGCTGTTTCAGCAGGTTTTCGGGAAGAGGAAAATACTGCCCACCAGCCCTGCGGTGCGCGTTGAGAAGAATAATGTAAAAAGCGCTCCCGATACGCTCCCGGATACTCACTGCTTTTCCAGTTCTCCCCGATACAAAATGCTTTTTAGCCTATGTCTTATTGCGATAATAACACCAACAAGAAAACAACGTGTTTAGACAATGGAGAAAAATATGTACAAGCATTTGAACATCAGCATCACCCTTTGCGGAGAAGAGACATGTACTGACGAACTCCAGATCTCTCTGGATGACGTTATCCGCTCTGCGGATGTCGCTGGGCGCATTGGTACGTTGATTGGCGAAGGGTATCGCGAGGGCACGTTTGATTTTCATATCGAGGACAACGCAATGTCCGTCGCGTGGAACTGCACAACGTCAGAGTCCAGATAAAGGAGGAAGACAATGAATATGCCTGTGATTGTGGAAGTATGGAGCGTGGACTCGCTGGCCGAATGTCTTGATGGCGTAGGGCCAGCACTGACCCGTAAATTATGGTCGTTTGTACCAGCTAAGGGAGAGTCACCAAAAGGGAAGGACGTGTGGCACCTGTTGACTGATGAAGAGAAGCGGGAGCTGGTGGCCGCAGTGAAAGAGGAGTTCCCTGACGAAGATTAACCACGGCCACCAGCAGGTGGCTTTTTAATGAATGTGGCCTGCGGCCAGCGGAATGCCGGAACGCTTCGCTTGGTGGCCGTTTTCATAATGGTATTATTTACAACAACAAGAAAACAAGTTGTTTACGGAGTGTGTAATGAATACCGAGATGATTTTGAAACTGGATAAACTCCAGCCTCGCAAAGACAAACCTGCAGTACTCGGTTCGATCACTTTACTGGACATTGTGGCCAACGGCACAGCCATCCGACTTTTCAAAGAGACCGTTGTCGTCTTCGGCGAAACTTCTCGCAAGCGCATTGTAATGAACGTCCGGCGCCATAGTGGGAAAGGGTGGGTGGCTAAACAAGTTATCTGGCCTGAGTCAGATCTGGAGTTGGCTTTACTGGAAGTTAACAAGGTCGCCCAGCAGGAAATTCAACGCGCAACAACCCTCGCCATTGCATAGTCATGTGCAACACAGATTAGTCGAATTTACGACAGCCCCGTCGATCCTTCGGGGCTTTTTTGTATTGTAAGTACTTACCTACGGCGATAGTATTACGACGCATTTACATGGAGGTAAAAATGAGTTTGACCAAAGAAGATTTAGTATTTGACCTTTACTACGCATCCAGCACTGACGAAGAAGGCAATAAACTGGCCCAGCTGACCGTTCAGTTCCGTGATGCATCGGCTGTTCCGCATGTGACCACCCAGCTGGCCCGCACAACTCTTAAGCGTGATCGCTCGAAGGTTTATGCCGTCGGCGAGCAGTCAGTGAAAAATGGTTCGGACACTCTGCTGGCCGCCATTGAAGCCTATTATCGAACAGACCCGAAGACCATTTTCGAAAACCTGATGGCACAGGTTCAGGATATGATCGAGGGCAACCTTGGCGCCAACAATACCTGGGTTGGTTCATACGGCATAACCATTGTGTCTGGCGGCTCTCTGGAAGAGTATCTGCCTGAGTCCGTCTACAACGTCCAGTAAACCAGCCAATGGCGCGTAACCCGCGCCATTTTTCCCCAACCCGTAAACAAGTTGTTTTATAACTTTTCTGAGTTGCGATAATAACACCAACAAGAAAACAAGTTATTAACGAAGTTGAGGAAATGTTCATGGGACTTGATATCTATATTGAGACGCAGCCAAAAAACGATCTGAATAACGAGGCATCCAGAAAGCAAGTTGGCTACTTCCGTAAGTTCAATGCTCTCGTTGGGTGGATGAACCGTAACGTAGGTGAAGTTGTAAATTGTGAACTTTTAGAAGTTACGATGAATGATATTTGTGCTCTCAAGGCTGATTTGATTCGTCTAAACGAAAGCAATTGTGAAGAGTATCTGCCTACCCAGGAAGGGTTTTTCTTCGGTAGTCAGGAGTACGATGAAGGGTACTGGAATGACGTGGAAGAGCTGAAAGAGCTTGTGGATGAGCTGATTAAAAATCACGACTTCTACAATAACAGACTGACATTTTGCGCCTGGTGGTAAATATGACTGATTTCACCATCTCCCCGAAAGCAGAAAACGTATGGCTGGAATCCTGGCTTGACCTGTCGCCGGCCGAGCAGAAAGAAATGGATCACGTCGAACCGGACGAACAAACCAGCTCCCGCTTCTTCCATTATCAGGATAGCGTTTATGACATTGCCGATTTCATGCGCGATGACCGCTTCCCGGAATGGCACGCCGGCTATCCACTGAATGCCTTCGCTGGTGATGCTACCAACTTGCTGATTTAGTGTATAATGGTGTTTTTGAGGTGCTCCCGTGGCTTCAGTCTCCGTCTGCTGTCCCTCCTGTTCCGCTACTGAAGGCGTGATGC
>ERZ791603.39-NODE-39-length-103191-cov-7.355211_pt1 | contig 103191 bp, 75 predicted proteins | sample MGYA00509966_ERZ791603 | MGnify/ENA primary metagenome ERZ791603 (study PRJEB30046, sample SAMN00791931) | human gut metagenome | study: EMG produced TPA metagenomics assembly of the A metagenome-wide association study of gut microbiota in type 2...
ACGAAGGTATGGGAAAGAAACATGCTAGTCAATACGCCAATTTTGGATGGTTACACTATTTCGCTGGTTCATGTTAATTTATTGTATGTTAATTGATTATTTTGTAATCTTAGCTGTTATAAATTGTGGTATTTTGGAAATAATTTTACAACCTAATGTAAAGAGAGGCATAAAACCATGGTTACGATAAAGTTTTAAATCTTCACTCCATTTTTGTTTTATTTTTTTGGGGTTAGTTGATAATCCTCCCATGCGCATTTTTATAATATATTCATCTAAATATGATATTTTTAAATTACTTTCATATAAATAACGAATAAGTAAGTCTGAATCTGCTGCTATTTTAAAACTTTCGTCGTATAAACCTAATTGTTGAAAACAGTCTTTTTTGATGTATACTGTTGGATGTAAAGGAAGCCATCCGTAACGTATTTTCTTTTTACTATATACTCCACTTTTCCAGTTACGTATAATTTTATTAGTATTATAAAAATCAACAAATAAGCCATTACCATATATTAAATCGGCTCCGGTTCTTTCAAATTGTTGGACGATGTGTGTAATAGTATCTTTTGAATAAAGGAAATCATCAGAATGTACTAAACCGATTATATCACCAGTTGCTTGTTTTATTCCTTTATTAATAGCTTCATACATTCCTTTATCTTTTTCTGAAATGAACTTAGCTATATGTTGCTGATATTGTTTGATGATTTCTATACTTTTATCATTTGATGCCCCATCTATTACAATATATTCTATATCAGGGTAATTTTGTGAAATTACACTTTCTATGGCATCTTTTATAGTTGCTTCACGGTTGAAACATGATGTTATTATTGAAACCTTCATTTTCCTAAAAAATTAATTAATTCAATATATTGGTTGGCAATAATTTTGATATCATATTGGTCAAATGTTATTTTTTGTTTGTCAGAGTTAGCAAGTGTTTCCTCTATTTTACAAATCCATTCGTTTACATCAGTTGGATTTGAAACATAAATAGCTTTATTGCAGGAAACTTCTGGAATACTTGTTTTATTGGTTGTTATAACAGGAGTACCAAGCATTAAGGATTCAACTACAGGCATACCGAATCCTTCAAATATGCTAGGAAACAGAAATAGTTTTGCATTTTTTATATAAGAATCTCTTTTAATGTTATCTATATATCCTGTTAAACAAATATTGTTTTCTAAATTTTTTTCTTTGATTAATATTTCTATTTCTTTAGGAAATGTTTTCATTCCTGTTACAAACAATTTTTTTGGTAATAGTTTATTATATGTGTTGCATATTCTATCCATTATTAGAATTAGTGTTTTAAAGTTTTTATGTTTATATGGAGAGCAAATTGTGTAAAAATATGGTTCTTTTGTTATATCATATAGTTCTTGTTCATTAGATATTTTAATAGGATTATAGATAACTTTGATTTTGTTTTGATATCTAGATCCATATTGGTTTATTATGTCTTGTTTTACAAAATTAGATATAGCAATTATAATATCAGAACTTTTTAAAGTTTGTTTCCATGCAAATTTGAGCCATATAACTTTGGTCTTACTAAAATATTCAGGGAAATGCCATGCTTGTAAATCATGTATAACTGTAATAGTTTTACATGATTTGTTTTTTATTAGAGGCTTGCTATAAAATGGTGTTAAACAGACTTTTATGTTGTGTGTTTTTAATATTTTGTTAAAATGGAGATTTAACCATAATAATCTATTAATAACCTTATTAGCAAAGCATTTACACTTTATTAATTTAAAATTAGGATATTGTGCATAATGTAGGAAACTTTCATAATTGTCTATACTGAGAAATATAGTATATCGATTAGTCTTATCTTGTATAGATATTCCATCTAAAAGATTTCTTGCAAAAGATTCTATACCGCCAGATTTTTGAGGCTTTACCCATGTTAAATCAATTCCAACTATCATATATTATAATATGCTATTATATAATTCAATATACTGATTTGTTATATTATCTAATTCAAATTTAGTTACATTTAGCTTCCCTTTATTTATTAATGCATTTCTTAGAGAATCGTCATTTATTGCTGTAGTAAATCCTTTTTTTATGGATTCTATGTCGTATGGATTAACAAAAATTGCCGCATCATTTGCAATTTCAGTGAGTGGAGTAATATTAGATGTAATTATTATCCTACCTGTTTTTTGACCTTCAATGATAGGCATGCCAAATCCTTCATAAAGAGAGGGAAAACTTATTATATCTGCTTGTTGATATTCTTCTTTTATAGCTTCATCGCTTAAATTGACTGCATTAGAATAATTAATATTGTTTTCTCTTAGTAATGTTATTGTTTTAGAATCTAATTCTCCTATGATTCTAAGCTGACAGTTTATATCTTTTAATGATTGTATGACCCTATCTAGATTCTTATTCCATCCTGTTCCTATATGTAAGATGCGTGGACATTTTGCGTTAAATTGTTTTGGGGTATATTGAAATATAGGATTAATAGGATTGTAAATAACGCATGCTTTTTGAGTTTTTATATGTTTTAAAAGAGAGTCTTTGGTTGTATTGGAAATACAAACAATTCTATCTGCAATTTTTACAGGGAGGTAAATGTAAAATATATATTTATACAGTCTTTTAATTGGATTGTTACAATTTAGACAGACTAAATCATGAATTGTTAATACTGTTTTTGAACCTATTAGGCCAATAAGAAGATAATGATTATCTCCTGTTTGATGATTAATGATGCCTTTTCTGAAAGAACGATGAAAGAAAGTATATAAGATATTAATTAAACAGTGCCAAGGGTATGCTCGATGCGTCGGCATGTAATATTCTTTTATTGGATATATTTTTTCTATCCCTTGTTTTATTGTTTGAGTAACTATGTTGATAGAAAATCCGCATTTAAGATTTCTATTGTAATAATTGATCTGCATTGTTTGTTTAAATATTTTTCAGTATATATTTTATTAAATGATCATATGTATAATGATTTAAAAAGTGTGCATATACTTTTTCTGCTATTCTATATCTTTCAGATGGATGACTTAAATAAAATTTTACTTTTTCTATACCTTCATCAATAGATTTAAAGGATACTAATTCAGGATCAATTGGAAGTAATTCTTTTAAAATAGGTTTGTAATCGGATAACTGAAAAGCTCCAGCTCCATTGACTTCGAAAAAACGATTATTTACAGATTCTATTTCTGCATAATGCATTTGATTAAATACGATTTTTGAGCCATATAATATTTTTGATTTCTCAGCTCCTGTAATATATTTATTTTGGAAATTTAAATTTAAATCAGCATTATAAAAACGATTGGGACGTGTCCCGTAAATGGTTAATTTTATTCCTTCTTGGTTTAGGTAGCTTAGCATTCGTGAACGGTAAGGATATATTGTACCGTATGTAGTAACGTCAATATCAATCTCTTTTTCACATGTTTCCTTATCTATTCCTGGCTTTTTATGTAATCTGCTATTAAATGCCTCAAAATATAATAAGGTATTTAATTTTAGATTTTTAGACATAAAATTTTGAATGTAAGGATCTTTGGTGAAATAGGTATCATAAGGCTCTACAAAAAGTTGTTGATATTCAAACGTTGTAAGTTGATCAGGATTTATGTGAATTATTTTAATATTATTTTCTTTTATTATTTTAACAAATGATGGATGGATAAAGCGATATACGCCAATAACTAAATCTGGATTATAGGCTATAACATTATGTAGAATATTGGTAAATACATGTTTGTCATATTTGTCAGAGAATCTTCTTCCCATCCAATCTATGATTTTAGTATATTTATTTAAATATCTATTTTGGTAATACCAATGTTCATAAATATCAAATATATCACATTTATGTCCATTAAAAATAAAGGATTCTTGCAGGTTGTATTCAAGTGAATCATAACTGTTGGAACCAATAATTGCGATTTTCATATTCTAGCTATCGTTTTAAGATATTCAATATTTTCTTTAATTGTATATTTACCTGTAAATGCTTTGAAAAATTCCAATGCACAAAAAGTGAATTTAAATATTATGTATAGTATATGTAAATGGTGTTTTTTTAGATATATAAACATGCTTTTGTTTACCATTATTCTTTTTTTGTTTGTTGGCAATTGATTTACACTGGCATTTACAAGATGATGTATTTGAGCTGTTTTTATAATATAATTTTTATATCCTTTATTACTGCTTCTTTTTTGTAGATCAGATTCTTCATAGTACATAAAAAAAGCAGGATCAAATCCTTGTAAATTTTCGAAAAGGTGTTTACTTATCATCATGTCTGCCCCAAGAACATAGTCTACTTCACAAAATCCTTTGTGAGTTAAATCAAGTAATTGTTTTTTTGAGTATTTTAAATTTGAGCGTCCTTTTTTGATTAATTTTAACATAGAGTCTTTCATCGTTGGAAAGTATCCAAAAGAGCCGTTTTCTTGATTGTTGGTGTCTGTCAAAATACCACCAACAATTCCTGTTGTTTTACCATGTGTCGTTATAAATTGATATAAAACTTTTATTGCATTATTAATAAGAATAGTGTCTGAATTTAATAGAAAAAGATATTTTCCTCGTGCAAATCGAGCTCCTAAATTATTTGCTTGGCCAAATCCTATATTGTTGGTTTGATATAGATATGTAATATCTTTTTGTTTCGAAAAAAAATCTTTACTGCCGTCCTTTGAACCATTATCGACAATGATAATCTCATAGGAAAGTCCTATGGTATGTTCTTTTATCGAATTGATACAATTTATAATTAGATCTTTAGTGTTGTAGTTGACTAGAATAATAGAAACATCCATATATTAGTTGATATTATTTAATTTTTTTGGTGAATGGGCAAGTATGGCGAGAATGAGGAACATTCCAGAAAATGTTGAAAAACCATCACTTCCTAAAGATTGTACAATTTTTATACTTAAGAAAAGCATTGCTACAATAAAAAGTTCATCATTTCCTCTATTTAATTTTCTTAAAGATAGGTATAGAAAAATACTATATAATACTAAGTATATTAATCCATATCTAAAGATATGACTAATAAATGATATATCATTAGTATCTATTTGTTGCATATGTAAGGTACCATCATCATTTATCACAGTACCAATATTAAAATTATACCTTTTGACACTGTTTGATGATTCATGTATAGTACCTTCGCCTAGAATTAATGATGTAGGTGATTGAATAAGATAGTTTAAACGTTCTGCAACAAGTAATATTCTGAATGCAAAAGTTCCTTCATCATTTATAATAGCTAAGCTATTATAGTTAGTAAAATCTTTTTCTAGAAAATAATTTGCAGCATTTTTGATTTCTTGTAAAGTTCCAGTACCTGTACTCCCTTCTGAAGAAAATCTGTATGAAATGATAGGCTTGAATAGTAGAAATATAAAAAAAAGGAAAATAGCATATTTTATTTTTATTTTTTTTCTTATAAAAAAGTAAATAGAGCAAACAGCAACTGTTGCTATAAGAACTCCTCTGCTCATTGGTAAAAGAAAGAGTCCACAATAAAAGATTATTAGTAATAGCTTATGTTTTATTTTTTCTTGTGTAGTAATCAAATATAAAAATAACGGTAAACTTAAAAAAGGAGCATTACTATATCGAGTTATGCCACTACTTATTCCATCATTGCTATCGGAACCAAGTAGGATACCGGTCAAACCGATAAATTGTAGGTAGTATAATATACCACCAAATATATTTAAATATAGTATTTTTTTTAGAGCTGTAAGAATGTTTATTAATGGAATCTTTTTGAATATGAAATATGAAAGATAAAAAAGATCAAAACGGACTAATATCAAGCTATAGGGTAATGATTCTTTTCCACGTATTGAACTAAGTATAGCACATAGGAAATAATAACAAATAAGTATTTTTATTATTTTTCCAATAGGATCTCTTTTTGAATTAAAGAGATTTTTATCATGTGTATATTCATGTAATAATAAAACAATACAGATGAATAGCCCAAAGTCTTCTAGTTTTATGCTACCAGGAGCTATTATTAATAAACATTTGCTAAATAGAAGGAATAAAGCAATAAAAAAATTAGTGTATTGTCTTTTTATATAGAAGTGAATACAACTTATTGTTATTATGAAATATATAAGATTACCTATCATTATCTATAGTTAATTTTCTGGTAAACAGAAATTTTCTATTTCGGATTCGCATATATATTCTTTATGGTTTTTAAACCAATCTGAAAGTATATGTTCGTTTTTTATGTTATTTACTCGTCGGAGGTTTTGTTGAATTAGTTTTGCTGGACTGCCACCAATTAGACTATATTCTGGTATTATAGAGGTATAATCTTTACTTACCATTGAAAAAGGACCTGCAATAATAGTGCCTTTGGGGGTTATTGTTCCCTTTTTTACAATACACCATCCTCCAATCCAGTTATTCTCTCCAATAATAATGGGCGATGTATTATTTTTTATTTTTTTTGTTTCTGTATTTATTATATAGTGAAAATCTGTATCCATAAAGGTTGTGTTATTTCCAACACTAGTTGCTTGTCGGATCTTAATGTTATTTTTAGAAATAATAGTGATAGCTACTCCTAAAGTGACGTTATTTTCTAAGGTAACATTACTTGTTGCTTCAATGTGGATTCTCATCCCTCTTCTTATTATAATATTTTTCCCAATATTGAGTGTTCCTTCTAATTTAAAATATGATTTTTGTGCATAACTTCTTACGGGATCACTTATTCCTAATTTTAACATACCTGTTTTTATGGGAACTAGTGGATTTATTTTTCCTTTATAAGAAGCAATTTTAAATCCTCCCCATATAAGAACAGGAAATTTTATAGCATCTTTCAATTTAAAAAAAACTAAATTGAAAATGATGGTTTTGAAGATGTTTAATTGGAAGATATGTTTGATTCTTGTAAAATTCATTGTTTTATTTTTTTTAAAATAGTTTTGAACATAGACTTTATAAACTCTCTAAAACTAAGTCTTGAATATCCATTTTTTACAATGAGTTTTCTGTTTTCTTTGTAATAATTTAGAGGGTTGCCTTTATATTCAAAATGAATATCAATATCTATTTTTTGGTTAGTATGCAGATCTTTTAGTTCTTGATTGTTTGGATTACAATTTTCTCCACTTCCATCCCATCCACAGTTTCTTACTTTAGAAATGATAGGCATGATAACATTTTGTTTTTCAATGGGAAGATATAGATTCAATGTATAGTCGGCGAAACGAATATCTTTCTTTTCTATAATTCTCAGTAGGGTCGCGATTCTACTCCAACCATTACAATATATTCTATATAAGGCGAATGGATTTAAGAGTGCCTTGATATAATATTGCATTTTATTCTTTTTTAAAAAAAGTAAATATCTGTCTTTCCATATGCCATATCCCCAAGCTGAAAATCCAACATTTTGGGCAAAATGATTATTATCAGAATATTTGAACTCCATTAAATGTTTATATCCATTTATGGCGAAAATAGATTTGTCTTTTTCATATAAATCAAGTCCTTTATTTATATATTCAAGAAAATTTTTGGAAAAAATATTATCATCTTCGGTAAAGATAAATCTATCATAATTTTCTAAAATTTCCTTGCATAATGTTCTTATATTTCCTTTAGGACCTAATCCATAATTATAAGGTCGTTTTATAATTGTGATACTTTTGAATTTATTTTTATCAAAATTATCAAGAAATGATAATATTTTTTGATATCCATTCCAATGTTCTTCTTTTAATGGGTAATCTAGTCCTATGTAAACATCTGTCTGTTCTGCATATGTACATTCAGATAGAGAATTTAGGCATTGTTTAAAATGCTCATACCGGCAAAGAGTAGGAATAATAACTGGAGCAAAATTCATTTTATAAATTGATTGTAGTTAACTGAATTTGTTTTCGCTTTAATGTTCAAGAATTTTTATAACCTTAGCTGGTGATCCCATTACAACATTATATGCTTCTATGGATTTTGTAACCAAAGCACCTGCTCCAATGTATGCATGAGTTCCAATACAATCAACTTTTCCAGATATTGTATGAGAATTTATACCAAAAAAGACAAAATCTTCTACTTTTGTATAAGCACCAATTTTTGTATCAAATGCTAAATAGCAATGTTTACCTATTTGGGAAGAATGGGTTATTGCCGTATTGTAAGAAAGTACTGTATTGTCTCCAATTACAACATCAGGATGTACAACTGCATTAATGTGAATAATGCATCCTTTGCCTAATGTTGCGAATTTAGATACTGTTGCTGTTGGATGAATTAATGTTGGTATATTTCCACCAGCTTTTAATATTTTCTCAAAAATAGATGAGCGAATTTCATTATCACCTTGACTTAAGGCAAAATTCTTCTGACTCAGATTTCCTAATGAAAATAAATCCTCAAATGAACCAAGAATTTTATAGCCATGATCAAATTCTCCCGTTCGGTCAGAATTATAGTGATATAATCCTTGTATGTGATAGCCACATGCTTCTGCTAAATCAATATAGACAGGGGTATTGTGTCCTACTCCCAAAATGTATATATCTTTATTTTCCATTTTTTATGCAATTAATAATTCTATGTATATCTTCTTCTGTTAATGCATGATGCATTGGTAAACATATTACACTATCTGCCATTTTATGTGCTTGAGGTAAGTTTTCTGGATGTGCACTTTCTAATCCTCTATATGTTGAAAAAGTACTGATAAGAGGATAAAAATAGCGTCTTCCTAGAACATTTTGTTCTTTCATTTTAAAGTAAAGTTCGTCACGCGTCATGCCATATTTTTCTGCATCTACAAATATAGGGAAATATGAATAATTATGTTTTACTCCCGGCATGTCGTTAAAGAAACTGATGCCTTCTATATCTCCTAAAGCTTCTCGGTATTTGATTGCTACTTGATGGCGAGCTTCAATTGCTGTGTCAACCTGTTTTAATGTTAATAATCCATATGCTGCACGTATTTCATCCATTTTACTATTGATACCAGGAGCAACGACTGTTATTTCATTTGCAAATCCAAAATTTTTTAAATAGTCAATACGTTTTTTAGTTTCTGCATCATGCATAATTAATGCTCCTCCTTCTATTGTATTATATACTTTAGTCGCATGGAAGCTTAATGTAGACATATCTCCTGCTTTAAGAATGCTTTCTCCATTTAGTTCTACTCCAAAAGCATGAGCAGCATCATAGATAACTTTTAATCCGTATTTATCAGCGATTTCTTTAATTCGCGTTGTATCACAAGGTTTGCCATATACATGTACTGGCATAATTGCTGTAGTGCGGGGAGTTATAGCTGCTTCAATTTTGTCTGGATCTAAATTACCTGTATGTGGATCGATATCTACAAATACAGGCTTTATTCCATTCCACCATAATGAATGGGTTGTTGCAACAAAGCTATAAGGGGTTGTGATGACTTCTCCTGTAATTCTTAGAGCTTGTAGAGCTGTGATAAGAGGAAGAGTGCCATTCGTAAATAAGCTGATATATGGAACTTTTAAATATTCGCACAATGCTTTTTCTAGTTCTTGGTGATAATGTCCGTTGTTTGTAATCCATTTACGATCCCAAATATCTTTTAATAATTCATTGAATTCTTCCAAGTCTGGGAGAAGGGGAGACGTTACAGTTATAAGTTTTTTCGGTTCCATAAAAATAAGTTTATTTTTTGTTTAGAATAGTAAGAAGTTCTTTTAATTCTGGAAATTTAAAAATCCATGCTATTCCTATATAATATGTTAAGCCAGTAATGATACTAATAGTTAACTTTAATAAATTATTTTCTATAATTGGTAGTATTCCAAAATAAATGATTAGCCACATTGTTATTGTTAAAATAAAGATTGGAATTAAATCTTTTATTTGATTGATAAATCCCATTTCTATTAATTTACCTGTATAGTGTGTATTGATAATTAATGCAATAATAGAAGATATAATTTGCCCATAACACATGGCTATTAATCCCATTGGAATAGTGATACAAAGTATTATTATTCCAATAGCTTTTTTTATAATTTCTAAGCGTAAAAATAAATCAGAACGCCCTTTAACTTGTAATAAATTAAGATTTATAGCGTGTATGGGAGTTAACATACTAGCAAAGCATATTATTTGAAGTAAAGTTGCTGTAAAAAGCCATTGTTCCTTTAAAAGGAGAAGAATAAGAGGTTCTGAAACAGCTGACAGGCCTATCATTATTGGGAATATTATAAATGAAGACATCCTTAATAATTTTCTGTATGAGAGGTTTAATTTTGTTTTGTCCTCTTCTATTTTACATAAAATAGGATATGTTACACGTTGCAACACGCCTGTTAAGTTAGATGCTGGTAAGTCTGAAAATTGTTGTGCACGTGTATATAAACCTAATTTGGATGCTGTAAAGAATTTACCTATAACAATTAAATAGATGTTTTGATATAAAGTGTTTATTAGGCCAGAAATAAGTAATTTACTCCCAAAGGAAAATAATTCATGGAAAGATGATTTTGAAAATTTGCCTTTAGGACGCCATTGCGTTAGTATCCATAATAAAAGTGTATTAAGTCCTAAGTTTACAAGTTGTTGGGTTATTATTGACCATACTCCTAAGCCATTATAAGCCAATATAATACCTATAATCCCTGATACAATAATAGATGTTATGCTAGCTTTTGCTTGAGTCTTAAAATTTATTTGAACGGTGAGTAAAGCACGCTGTACAACTGCTAGTGAATTGAAAATGATACCCAATGAAATAACTCGCATGATTGAAATTAATTCTGGTGTGTTATAAAATTGGGCTATTGAAGGTGCTATTGCATAAAATATGAAGTATATACATATCCCAACTCCAATATTAAAATAAAAAACAGTTGAATTATCTGTTTCTGTACGATTCTGTTTACGTATAAGTGCTTGGGAGAATCCACTGTCTATTAATGATTGTGCTATGGCAATAAAAATGGTTAACATTCCTACAAGACCGTAATCCTTAGGTGATAACAGCCGTGCCATTATAATCATAATGATAAATTGAACTCCTTGTACAGAAAATCGTTCAATGCTACTCCATATAATTCCACTTATGGCTTGTTTTTTAAGTGAATCAGCCATTGATGTTATTTTTTAATTTTTTTATATAAGAAGCACCTAATAATTCCCAAGATCCCGCTCCGCATATTGCGAGAAATACAACTCCAGCCAATATTGTTTTTCTACTTGTTCCTGAAGGTTGTAATGGAATACTTGCTGGTTCTACCACAGCAAATACAGGTTTTTCCTCCTGTATTTTGGCACGGGCTACCTGTAATTGTTGTGCTACTTGACTATATACCTGATAGGCAAGATTCATATCGTTTTGCAGGCGCTCTTGCTCAGCACGTACGCTTTGAAATGCAATATTGCGGTTAGTATCGAAGTAATGAGCATATCTACTTTGTGCTTCGTAATACTCTTGCTGGCGTTCGTGGTAGAGTTCTTCCAAATAGGCACAGTCTTCTTTGGCTTTTTTGATACGATAGTCAACAATGTACTGTTGTAACTTGCCTACTACGCTGTCGGCTACAATGGCAGTTACTTTCGGATCTTGCAAAGTCACAGTTATTGTTGTCATGGCTGTTTTTTTATCGACATTAGCTATGATTGCTTTTCTCAACCCTTCTACCTTTGCAGCTTCTTTTTCTGTCAATTGGAAGGGATTTAACATTGATACTGTATCAACTTTTTCAGTAAAGAGTGACTTAACAGTATTGATTGCCATACCTGGAATAGCCTTGATATATCCCCACCAGGGTTGTTTCTGCTCATCCAGATAAGTTACCAGAGTAGTATCTAATTCTCCATTCAGTGTTTGTACATGAGTATTGAATAATTCAAGTATGAATGGAGTTGAAGCTACAATATCCGGTGCTAAGGTTACATTTAGTGCATCGTTACTACTGCTACTTGCACTTCCACCTAAAAAAGAAGAGGCAAGACTGGCAAGTCCGCTTGATTTATCTCCGCCCATTTCAGGAGAGAGAGTGACTGTTACGGTATATTGTTTGGGAATGCTCAAGGCTACGATAATGCCCAGCACTACACCTACGCCGGCTGCCTTGTAAAGGGTCTTGCGAATGGTGTAAATACGGCGTAAAATATCCATCCAGTCTATCGTGATTTCATCGTTTTCCGGCTCCTGTACTTCCGGATTTTGGTAGTTTTTGTTTTCAGTCATAGGTGTTTTTTTATTTTATCAAGTTAGCAATGGATGCTGCCATGGTTCCCAGTGAAGCGAACGAAGTGGCATAGCCCAGTATGCTGCTTAACTGGTTCGGTTTGTGGCGCTTGCTGGGCACGATAATCTCGCAGCCCGGTTCGATCTGCTTCTTGCCGCTGCCTTTCACTTCAGCTATCTGACCGTTCATGTAGACAATGAACTTCTTGCTCTTCTTGGCGTTCTGGCTGTAGCCTCCTGCCTGGCTCAGGTAGTATTTCACACCTTCTCCCTGCTTGTAGGATACGGTGTTGCTCATCATCACTGCACCGCTGATTTTCACGGTGTTCACGTATTCGGGCACGCTGATCACGTCGCCTGCACGCAATACGATGTCGGCATCGCTGCCCGGATTGGCAAGGGCTTCTTCCAGGTTGATACCTACGGTAAAGGTGTCGAGTACTTTCAGACCGAGTGAGTCGATGGCTCCGTTACCCATTTCCTTGCGCATCATGTCCACTACATCCTGCATGCGGCGTTTCTCTTCGTCGTTTGCCACGCGGGTAAGCTTGGCTCCCTTTACGTAGGCAAACTGAGTGGCGCCTCCTGCCTTGGCGATGATGCTGCTGATGCGTTCGTTCTTGCTGCTCAGGGCATAGGTTCCGCCGTAAAGCACTTCACCGTCTACTACCACGTTCTGCTGTGCGCTGTAGCCCGGGCTGCGGCGTACGAATACCTGGTCGTAAGGCTGGAGGGTGAATCCCGGTTCGCCGTCTACCACAAAGCCGTCTTTCAGGCCGAAAGAGAAGTTCTGTCCGATGGTAGCGGGGCTTTCGGTGCTCTTCGGATCTTTTACGCGGCGTGCCACGTCGACACGTACTACGGAAGCCGATTCACGCAGACCGCCTGCGGTGATCACGAGGTCTTCGAGGGTCATGTTGTCGGCATACGGATAGTCGCCCGGATGAGCTACTTCGCCGAATATCTGTACGTTGCCCAGGTCTTCCAGATCGTGGATGCTGGGGATGTAGAGTACGTCGTTTTTCTGCAACGGGATGTCGGGCTGGCTGCCGTCCATGATGGCGCGGATGTCTATCTGCTTCACTTCGCGGGTCTTGTTTTCACGCTCGCGGTACAGTACGGCACGGCCGGTAAAGGCGTCGGCCATCAGTCCGTCGGCTTTCTCTACCAGTTCGCGTACGGTGTTCAGCTTGCCGCCCAGCTCGTAGATGCCCGGACGGTATACGGCGCCGCGCACTTCCAGCTTGTTGGTGAAGCGGTCCAGAATGGCTTCGGCGGTGATTACGTCGCCGTCGTGCAGCTGGCGTACGCTGTAGTCGGTGTCATCCACGGTGTTTACCTGATATTCCTTACCGTTCTGGCGCACGATGCGCAGGCTCTTGGTATAAGCGTCGCTGGTAAATCCGCCGGCATATTTCAGCAGGGTAGAGAGGGTTTCGCCTTTCTTCATTTCATAGCGCATGGGGCGTTTCACGTTGCCTGTAATCTGTACCAGTTCTTCGTAGGCAGGAACGATGATCACGTCGCCTTCTTCCAGGCGGATGTCGTCGCGGGTCTTGCCCTGCATGATGAACTGGTAAACGTCTACCGTAGCTACGGTCTGTCCGCCGCGCGATACTTTCACGTTACGGAGGCTACCGATGTCGCTCACACCGCCTGCACGGTAGAGGGCGTGGAATACGGTAGAGAAGGCCGAGAGGGCGTAGGTGCCCGGCTGTATCACTTCGCCCATCACGTTGATCTGGATGGTGCGGGTGTTGCCCAGCGTGACGCGTATCTGGTTGCTCTGGTCGGAATAGATCTTGCGGAGTTCGCCGGTGAGGTACTGCTGTGCGCGCTCGATGCTCATGCCGCTCAGGAATACAGGGCCGAGCTGTTCGAGGTTGATGGTTCCGTCGGGCGAGATCTGCTGGCGGATGGTGTTCTGGCTGGCTCCCCAGATGTCGATTACCACTTCATCGCCCGGACCGAGACGGTAGTTGGGCGGGGTGGCTATGTTGACGTTCGGTTCGAACGTAAGGTTGCGGGTATTGAAGATGTTGCGGCCGAATACGGCGTCCTGCTGTGCCACTTCCTGTGCCTGTGGCTGTTCGTCGAGCAGGGTAGAATTGTCTTCCTGCACTTGCTGGCGCAGGCGTGCTTCGGCTTTGGCAGTTCCGCTCAGGTCTTCCGAGCCGGTGTTTGTCTGCTGTTCGTACATTCTCTTCACGCGTTCCGCCTGTTCGCGGGTTACGCCTCGGCGTGCCAGCTCGGTAGCTATGGTACGCTGGTCTTTGCCTTGTTTTACTCCATCTTTAGCATATTCCAGCACTTGCTGGTCGGTCATGCCCGACTGCGCCATGAGCAGGGGCGAACATGCCATAAAAATAACAAGTGATAAAGCTTTTAGTTTCATGCTTGTCTGTTAGTGATTTTATATTGTTTTTCTGAATTTACTCTTCGATGGTTTCGCACCAGGTGTAGCTCACTTTGAGCAGGGCGGTGCTTTGGGGCATTTCGATGGCGATGTAGTGGCGGCCTCCGTAGCGGAGGAACTTGCCGGTCACACCGTAGAGCGGACCGCGGCGTACTACCCGGACGGGGACGCTGCGCTTGCCGCGAAGCTTTTCGGAATCGATGAACCGCGTGCCCTGGATGTCGGGGTTGGTGGCATGCATGAAGTTCTGCATGTCGCGTTCGCTCACCGTGCAGTAGTCGTTGCCGTTGCGTTCCTTCTTCAGGAAATAGACGGGCAGCGGGGCTTCGGAGGCGAACTGCCGGCACCAGTTGGCGTCGTAGGGACGGTGGATGAAAATCAGGTTGTGGATGGCGGGTACGAGTATGTGGGTGCATTCACCCTCGTGTCCGGTGTCGCGAAGTTCGTATGTCATGGGGATGTAATGCTCAATGCCCTGCTCTTTGAGATAGTCGGCTACAAGCAGCTCTTTGTTGTACACCGTTTGCAGGGGCAGCCATACCTGTTCTTTTTCCATGTCTGTGGATGTTTGTCCTTCTGATTTTTTGTTCCCTTTTTTCTTGATTGAATGTTTGTTGAGGTACGGATGCACCTCTCTCTCCTTCCTAGCGTCTGAAAAACACTATGAATCAGTTTGTTATCTCCAAATACGGAAGATGACGCACATCGTGCTTCTGTCTAGGATCCGCTCCCACAGCCGCATAGGAAGTCGTTCTTCGCTGCAAAGATAACAAATAATGGGCAGAAAGGTTCACTCAGAAGGGCTTTAACTTGCGTTTGTTGAGCTTTTTTGTGATATGTTATTGACGTTTCAGCATGTTTGCGCAAACGGTTGCCCGATTTGTCGATTTGTCCGGATTTTGTCGATTGGTACGGATTGGATGACCGGACAAGTGTTGCCGTTGGGCTTTCGGTCTGATTCTGATGCGTAAAGATGTTCCGGAAACGGATGCGATGGGCAGACGATGTCCGGAGATTTTTTGAATATTCGTACGAAAAGCCGGAGCTTTTGTACGAATATCCGGGTAAACTTCCTGATGTTTACTTCAACTTTTCAGCTTTTTTTCCCGTCGGGTTGCCTTTTCGGGAGTCCGTGCCTACGGAAAGCTGCTTCAGAATCCTGAACTCGTTTTCTCCAGGCTCCTCGTCGGGATCGGCCTCGCGTACTATCAGGTTCGTCTTGTGCATGATGCAGCTCTCTATGATCAGCCTCAGGGTGGTTACGTCGAAATCTATCTCGCACACCTGTTCGGCTGCCTTGAAGAAGGTGGCCAGCGTCTTGAAACGGAAATTGCGGACGGTGTCGAAACACGTGTGCGTGCCGATGCCCGTGATGCGCTGGATTTCCGACTTCGATACGTGCGACAGGGCGTACAGTGTATCGATGAACTTTCTTAACTCTTTGAGCCACTCGTCTATCTGTTGCTTCGTAGGCTCGCACGAAGCGTATAATTTTTCGAAATATTTCATTAATCTTGTCTCTCGGGGTTTATCTCTGCCGTATAGGGCAGTAATTAATACTCTGCCAATCGGTATTTTTACCGATGAAAGACAAGAACGGAAGTTTACCTGTCAGGTTCTGTTGATGACACAAAGATAACGGAAAAATCGTGGCTGAACGTTTTTCTTTGCGAGAAAAACTTCCCTTGCTTTTACTCTTTCTTTTAATATATAATAGGAAAGGGTGGCAACACTGGTGGTGCTCTTGTGGCCCGCCGGACATTGTAATAACTTGTAACTCTGAGGGTTTGCTATGCTACACTTTGGTGACGGTGGTGGCCCGCCCTTTCGGGTTGCGTAAAAAAATGAAGAATTATGGAGGTGATAACAACTATGAAAAATCCTGGCAATCTGGGCTTTCTGGTACTTTCGAGGCGACTGCTTACCCAGATGTTTGCCGAAATGTACGGAAAGTGGCATTCCGACTCGCAGGCGTATGTGTATCTGCTCATGGCGGCGTGCTTTACCGATCAGGGTGATACCCCTGGATGCCTGAAACGGGGCGAGCTGTTTTTCTCAGGAAGGGAGCTGAGTCTGCGCTTCGCCTGGAGCCGGAGGCATGTGAACCACTTTATCGGAGAGCTGGAGCAGAACGGTGTGGTGGAGGTGATGAAGGTGCAGAACTGTTCGAAGCTGCGTCTGCTGCACTACGATACGCTGTGCCGCATGCGGGTGAAAAACGGTGCGGACGGAAGGCGCAGGAGCGCGGGCGACGAGATGTTTGAGGTGTTCTGGGAACAGTATCACGACATGACGCAGCAGCCTGCCCTCGACATCGAGGCGGCGCGCAAGGCGTGGGGGAAACTGACGCTGGCCGAGCGCGAGGAGGCGGTGGGAAACATCGAGATGTATCTCTGCATGCTGCCGTCTATCGACCGGGCTCGTACGGCACTGAAGTATTTGCAGATGAAGAGTTTTGTACTCAATTGACTATATTTTTATCTGTGTTGTCTGATGAAACTTTTTAAATTGTCAATCATTGCTGTCCGATAAAACTTTTCAAACCCTCAATAACTTGTTGATATATAAGAATTAAGCAATAATTTTAACAGGAGGGCTTATCCATGGAAGCAATACAGACAATCAACCTGTAGGATATGTTTATCGGGCACTGATAATATGTTTATCTGTGTTATCCGGCAAAATGTTTTAAGTTATCAATAACTTATTGGTATACATAAAATTAAACACCAGCTTTAACAAGGAGGCTTATCCATAAAGATAATGCTGATAATCGGCCTGTTTAATATGTTTATCGGGCACTGATAATATGTTTATCTGTGTTGTCCGGCAGAATGTCATCAATAACTTATTGGTATGGATTTTCAGTAATGTGAAAAGCTGTATCGGGCAGCAGTCATATTTTTAGGATTATGGGGATGGTTTATACGGAAGAAATAGAAGGGGCGGTACTGGGGGCGTGCCTGCTGGAGCGTTCGGCTCAGACGGTGGTGCTGAAAAGTCTGCGTGCCGAGATGTTTTACCTGACGGCGCACCGGGTGGTGTTCGAGGCGATAAACGCGCTGTATGCCCGGGGAGCGGCGGTGGATATGCTGACGGTGACCGAGGAGCTGCGTGCTCAGGGACGGCTGGACGATGCGGGCGGTCCGTTTGCTGTGGCGAAACTGGCGGCGGGGGTGGCTACGTCGGCCCACCTGGAGTATCATTGCGGCATCCTGTTTCAGTATTACCTGCGGCGGAAGCTGGTGGAGGTGCTGACACGGGAGCTGGCGGCGGCAAACGATATGACGTGTGATGTGTATGATGTGCTGATTGATACGCAGCGGGAACTGGGGGCGCTGCTCGAGGATTCGCCGCTGGAGAATCACTTGCACCCCATGCCGGAGGTGATGGATGATACGGTGGCGCTGGTGGACCGCCGGCAGGAACTGGCTGTGAACGGACTGACGGGTGTGCCTACGGGCTTGCAGCGGCTGAACGAGATGACAGGGGGATGGCAGCCGGGCAACCTGATTTTTACGGCGGCGCGTCCGGCCGACGGAAAGACGGCACTCGACTTGTTCTTTGCGCGTCAGGCGGCGATGGCGGGTGTGCCGGTGGTGTTCTTCACGCTGGAGATGACGGCTTCGGAACTGGGCGAGCGTATGGTACTGGCGGAGAGTTCGGCCGATCCGCTGCGTATCCGTCAGGGCAGGCTCTCGCCGGAGGAGGTGGAGGATGTGCACCGTACGGCGGAACGGATGAGCGCGCTGCCGGTGCATGTCGACGATACGCCGTACATCAACGTCGACCAGTTGTGTGTCATCGCCAAGTCGCTGCGGGCAAAGGGGTTGCTGGGCTTGCTTATCGTCGACTATCTGCAACTGCTTGCCACGGTGAATCCGGGGCGTACGCGTGAACAGGAGGTGGCGGAGTGCAGCCGCAAGCTGAAGGGGCTGGCGCGTTCGCTGGGTTGTCCGGTCATCGTGTCGAGCCAGCTCAACCGTCAGGCGGAAGACCGGGCGGGGAGTCCGGAGCTGCGTCACCTGCGCGAGAGTGGGGCCATCGAGCAGGATGCCGACCTGGTGATTCTGCTGCACCGTCCGGAGCGTTATCACATCCGGGTGGATCCCGATACGGGATGGTCTACGCGGGGCATGGGCATCGCTACGGTAGCCAAGCACCGCAACGGGGCGACGGGAAAGGTATATTACGGGTATAATCCCAGCATGACGAAAATCGGCGAGTTCGCGGGTACGCCTGTGACTGCGCCGGCAAACAATTTAAAGCGTAAGGAGGATGAAAGAAAGAGCAGTGACTTATTCGGTGGTTCCGCGGGTTGATCCGCGTGATATCTCGGCAGAGATGACGTATTATGCCCGTGCACAGGCGCGGGGAGAGGTGACGCTGGGCGACATGGCGCGCCGTATTCAGCGGCGGTGTACGGTGACACGTGCCGATACGCTGGCGGTGCTTGTGGCGCTGGAAGAGGAGGTCTGCCGCGGGCTGTGCAACGGCGAGATTGTCCGTCTGGGTGAGCTGGGTTCGCTTCAGGTGGGAGTGAAAAGCGAGGGAGTGCGGCTGGAGGCTGACTTCCACGAATCGATGATAAACAAGATATGGGTGCGTTTCCGTCCGGGCATGGTGCTGAAGGGGATGCTGGACGGGGCGGCTTTCGAACGGGTTTCGCCGCGCAAGGAAGCCGGACGTGCCGGAAAGGGGATGCGGTATGAAAGAGAATGAACATGGCGACGGAGAATTCCGTCTGCGTATCTACGGCAAGTCGGAGCTGGCTTGTCTGTATTTTCCCGACCGTTCGCCGGAAACGGCACGGCGCAATCTGTACCGGTGGATGTACCGCTGTCCGTCCATCCGCGAGGGGCTGGCGGCACTGGGCCACGACAAGCACCGCAAGTTTTTCCTCAAGCCGGAGGTGGAGGTGATCGTGCGGGGACTGGGGGAGCCGTAAGATAAAGAAACTATTAATATATACTTGCACGGGGTGTGAACCTTACGTTTGCGGTATCGCGGCGTGGTTCACACCCCGTTTTTTTTGTGGGTATGCTGCATCGGAAACTTAACGGTGGAAGCCTGGACGCTTTTTCAGAATCGGATGAGGAAAGAATGAGTAAAATCATTATATTTGCATATGTATCATCAACAGCTGTAGATATGGATTATGATATAAAGGATAAAATGGAGTGGACGATTATTTTCATCAGGGAGTTCGGACGTAAATACGGACTTTCGATGAAGCAGGCATTCAATTACCTGAGTCGTTTCAAAGGGATTGATTTTATCGATCGCCATTATGATTATGTGCATACTCAGTCGTTTGCTTCGATGGTGGACGATATAGCTGAGTATTGTCACCGTCACGGAGGGGCGCTAGTATGAGGCTGTATCATATTCTGTTCTAACTGACACGGGGTGTGAACTTCACGTTTGCGGTATCGCGGCGTGGTTCACACCCCGTTTTTTGTGTGTATGCTGCATCGGAAACTTAACGGCGGAAGCCTGGACGCTTTTTCAGAATCGGATGAGGAAAAAATAGATTGAAAGAAACTTTCTGAGGATGATATGACTGTTAAAAAGCAAGAAGTCCCAGTCGTAATGACTGAGACTTCTCTAATTCCTTTTTATAGTGCAGATGCGACGACTAAGCTCGCACGGGCACTTTCGTATTGCAAAGGTAAGCATTATTTTTTATTCCGCCAAACAGTAGGGCTGTTCAACATTCGAGTTTAGAAGTCTGTGCCACAACTTTTTTAGCTTCATCTGTCTGAATGGAGCAGACAAGATTATGGATTTCGTTCTCCAATTCCGTTTTTCGGGTTTGTGAGATGCATCCCAGAATATATCTTACAACATCTATGCCACCCTTAATGTTGTGTCTGCAATCGGCAGAAATGTCAGCAGGCAAGCGCTTAATACCTCTGGGAAAGTCCATGCGGTAGATGCAGCCTCCGTGTGCACATTTGTTGCGAAGGACACGAATTGTTTCCATATAATTGTAAAAAACACCTCTTGAACAGCCATAGGCATTGGCTACCAAATCTTTTGCATCCGTCTCTTTCAACGAATCATATAATGTAATGATATTGCCGATTGTCATAAACTCTATGGTTTTCCATGCCGGAGCATATATCCCCGGATGATTTGCATGGTGATGCTGGATTATGGGATTTTTACGCATAGCAGCATAGACCTGCTCTTCAAAGGCATTTACAAAATTGGATGTTACATATTTACGGTTGACAAACCAGCAAGGATCGTCAATATACCGGAGTGATATATTGTAGATGAATTTTGTGCGGATATTGACCTCGATACGGTCGAGAGCGTTAAGCAGAAGTCTGCGGAGTCTGGTATCAAACTCATAAAGATCATACACACTCTTGAATGTTGTGCCCGGTTTTAGCTTATGGTCACGGTGTTCCAGACATGGGAATTTTATCTCATAAGGAAAAGAATAGAATCCTAGCCGATAATAACCGACGTCAAGAAGAATTTCTTTTGCTTTCTCCTCATCATCAAACATCATACCGTTTGATTTAAGTTGGGCAATTTGCTGGTCTATCGTATATGCTTTTTCCATTGCTGTTTTTAATTGAAAAACAAATTTACTCTTTTTTATGAAAACAAGCGCCTTTTGTTGTGCTTTGATTTTATCTGCCGGCAATATGCTGTGCCGTACAAAGACATAGCCAGGTATTCACATCCCGTTTTTTGTGTGTATGCTGCATCGGAAACTTAACCGTTTTGAAACAGGATTGCCACATGCGCGTTTCTGTTTTGAAATACGCTGTCTTTAATTTTGCGCAATGAAAATTAAGGAATTTTAATTGCTTGAAAAACACTGGCTGTCATGTAGATAGCTGGTAATGAAAAGGTAAGAAACAGGTTGGGAAAATTTACAATTTAAAAATAAAATGAAAAAATTTGCAGCGTATTTACTTTGGTTTTTGCTGATTGCTGTCTTGCCGCTGATGGCGTGCAGCAACGATGGAATGACGGAAGCTGTAGCGGACAGCTTTGATGTACAGTTTGAATGCCCTTCGCTGATAGAAGTGGTCAAGGGAGGGGAATATACGTTCCAGGTGACCGGAAGTAACAAGCCGGCGGAATCGGATGTGATTATTCTGGAATCGACAGGGGGAATCTCGTATACGTGTGTGCTGGTGAGTGTTTCGGAAAACAGTTTTACCATAAAGCTTACCGACGGATGCGAAAGCGGTACGTACCGGGTGTTCATCAAGCGTGGTGACCGCAAGAAACAGATTGGTACTACCTATATTAATATAGTAGAGGGAATTGATTTCACGCCGGATGCCGGAACGACGGTGTACGGGGTGGTATCGACAGCCGACGGTCCGGTGCAGGGTGTTGTGGTATCGGACGGTGTAGAGGTGAGCGTGACCGACGAACGGGGTATCTACCAGCTTCAGTCGGAAAAGAAATGGGGGTATGTGTTTATCTCCGTTCCTTCGGGATATGAAGTTCCTGCCGAGGGAGTCTTGCCTCAGTTCTACCAGATGATGAAGGGGGACGCCGCTACAACGGAGCGGGTGGATTTCTCGCTGACTGAGGTGGAAGGACAGGATAGCTATAAGGTGTTTATGCTGGGCGATATGCATCTGGCCAACCGCACGGGCGACCTGGGACAGTTTATGGACTTTACCGAGGATCTGAACAGCTACCGTGCCTTGCATCAGCACGAAAAAATGTATGCCATTACGCTGGGCGACATGACCTGGGACCTGTACTGGTATTCGAACAGTTATGCGCTGCCTGAGTACCTGAATACCATCAACAATCAGGTGAAGGGACTTCAGATTTTCCATACTATCGGAAATCATGACTACGACTACAAGGCTACGAGCGACGAGGAGGCGGGAAGCCGTTTCATGGATTATATCGCTCCGACATATTATTCGTTCAACATCGGAAAGGTGCACTACGTGGTGCTGGATGACATCGATTGCAGCAACTACGACGGCACTACCTCACGCGACTACGAGAAGCGTGTGTCGGCCGAACAGCTGAGCTGGCTGTCGAAGGATCTGGCATATGTCGACAAGTCGACACCGCTGGTAGTGGTGATGCACGCACAGTTGTTCTACCCGTCGCAGACGGAAGGTTTCAAGATAGACCATGATGTGCTGAACACTACGCAGCTGCTGGACGTGCTGGACGGCTACAAGGTGCATTTCGTGACCGGACATACGCACCTGAGTTTCAACGTGACTCCGGAGGATGACGTAACGGGCGGACGCGAGGTGTACGAACATAACGCGGGTGCGGTATGCGCTTCGTGGTGGTGGTCGGACTACCTTACTCCGGGTGTGCACATCAGTCCCGACGGAACACCGGGCGGATACTCGGTATGGGATGTGAACGGAACGGACATCGAATGGATATACAAGGCTACGGGATGGACGGAGGATTACCAGTTCCGCAGCTACGACCTGAACAATGTGCATTTCTCGATGGCGGATGTGCCGCAGATGCCGGCCAGTGTACCGGCTTCGGTCAAGGCGAAATTCCAGCGCTATGTGGATGCTTATCCGGTGAACAAGGACAACGAGGTGCTGATAAACATCTGGAACTGGAATCCGCGCTGGACGCTGACGGTGACCGACGAGAAGGGTAACAAGCTTACTCCGGAGGAGGTATGGGCTTACGATCCGCTGCATGTGGCAGCGCTGAGCGTGAAGCGTTTCAACTCGTCGACATTGAGCTCTACACCGAGCTTCATTACCGAAAAGTTTACGCATTTCTTCAAGGTGAAGGCGGCGGATGCCGACGTGGATCTGACTATCACCGTGCGCGATGAGTTCGGACACGAATGGACCGAGCAGATGCAACGTCCGAAAGCGTTCTCGACGGATGCTTACCTGCCTTGCTGAACGGGGATGCACCGACAAGCTACTTAATGTTTTACTAAATATTTATTTATGAAAGTTTTCAATTCGTATGTTTTTTTGCTGTTGCTGTTGCTGACGGGCAGTGTCTCTACGCTGTCGGCGCAGAACAGAACAGTATCGGGTAAGGTACTGGATGCCTTGCAGGAACCGCTTATCGGGGTGTCTATCGTCATCGATGGAACTACTCAGGGAAGCATTACTGATGTAGACGGAGCCTTCGAGCTTCAGATACCTGCCGGTGGGGCTACTCTGAATTTCTCTTATGTGGGTTATCTTACCGAAAAGGTAAAGGTGAAACCGGGACAGAAAAATATTGTGGTATATATGCAGGAAGATGCCATCATGCTGGATGAGGCGGTGGTTATCGGTTACGGTACGCAGAAGAAGGTGAACCTGACGGGAGCCGTGGCTACGGTGGGCAGCGAGAAGCTGGAGAACCGTGCGACTCAGTCGCTGGCAAACATGCTGCAAGGTTCGGTAGCCGGTCTGAATGTCACTACCTCGTCGGGTGTGCCGGGCAGCTCGCCCAGCATCAACGTGCGTGGTACGACTTCTATCAACAGTGCCGATCCGCTGGTGCTGATAGACGGTGCGGTGGGTGAACTGGACCGTGTGAACCCGAACGACGTGGAGTCTATCTCGGTCATCAAGGATGCGTCGGCTGCGGCAGTATACGGTGCGCGTGCGGCATTCGGTGTGATTCTGGTCACAACCAAGTCGGGCTCGGCACAGGACGGAAAGGCTACCGTGCGTTACAGCGGCCGTCTGGGATGGCAGGCTCCTACCACGACTACCGATTACGAAACAACCGGTTACTGGTCGGTATATACGGTAAACACCTTCTGGCGTGCGAAGAACGGTACGAACTACGTGGACTATACTGACTACGACATGCAGCAACTGCTGGCCCGTGTGAACGACAAGACGGAGAACCCCGACCGCCCGTGGGTAGTGGAAGATACAAGAAACGGTCGCCGTCAGTGGGTGTACTACGGCAACTACGACTGGTGGCACATGATGTACAACGACCGTCGTCCTACCCAGCAGCACAGCATCTCGCTGAGCGGGGGTACGAAGGATGTGAAATACCTGGTGAGCGGGGCATACGATTATCAGAAAGGTATCCTGAACATGAATCCGGATATCTACCGCAAGTATAACCTGCGTTCGAAGATTGACTTTACCATCAACCGCTATGCTACGCTGAGCAACAATACGTCGTTCTATGGCTCGCAGTATACTTTCCAGGGTAACGGAAGCATCGACGATACCATCGGTTACAGCGGACGTCACGCGCTGGCATGCTTCCCGATGAAGAACCCTGACGGCTCATGGCTGTACGGTACTCCTTACCTGAACTATAAGGTGGGCAACGGACGTCATATCATGCTGGGTGAGGGATCGCACCGCAACGTGAACCGCACGAACGATTTCTCGAATACTACACGACTGGTCATCACACCGATCAAACAGCTGAGTCTGACGGGTGACTTTACCTACCGTCTGTACCAGACACGCAATACACACCGTTCGAACAACCTGTTCTACCGCGAATATCCGGACGGACCGCTGCTGTCGTATGCTACCGGAGCCGGTCTGAACAAGCTGAGTGAATCGGTGAACACACGCAACTATTATTCGGCAAACGTGTTTGCCAACTACGAAGATACATTCGGCGAAGCACATCATGTGACTGGAGTGGTTGGTTTCAACTACGAACGCATGTATCTGAAGAATGTTTCGGCTGCGGGACAGAACCTGACTTCTACTTCGCTGGACGACCTCGACCTGGTGGGACAGAACTCCAAAGGGGAGGTGCTGACCGAAGTGGGCGGCGGACAGAGCGAATATGCGCTGGCTGGTTTCTTCGGCCGTGTGAACTACGACTACAAGGGACGCTATCTGTTTGAGGCGAGCGGACGTTACGACGGTACCTCGCGTTTTGCTGCCGGAAGCCGCTGGGGATTCTTCCCTTCGGGTTCTGTGGGATGGCGTATCTCGGAAGAACCGTTCTTCAAGCCGCTGAGCGGATATGTAGACAACCTGAAGCTGCGTGCTTCGTTCGGTAGCCTGGGTAACCAGAATGTTTCTTCTTACTATACATACATGCGTCTGATTTCGGTAAGCGACTTTGCCGGTTTCACGTTCGGCGAGGGCAGCTCGATGGCGAAATATGCTACACTGGGTGCGCCGGTGGCATCGGACCTGACCTGGGAAACTTCGGAACAGTGGGACTTCGGTTTCGACCTGACCATGCTGAAGAACCGCCTGAACATTACCGTAGACGGATATGTGCGCAACACGCTGAACATGCTGACCGACGGTGTGGAACTGCCGGCTGTGTATGGAGCCAGTGTGCCGGATATGAATACAGCCGACTTGCAGACTAAGGGATACGAAGTGACAATGTCGTGGAGAGACCAGTTCGAACTGGCCGGACGTCCGCTGGAATACAGTCTGGGATTCAACGTGAGCAACTACAAAAGCTACATTACCAAGTATGACAATAAAGACAAGACATTTGCCAAGGATTACTACGAAGGCATGCGCATCGGAGAAATCTGGGGATTTGTGACCGACGGTCTGTTTGCAACCGACGAGGAGGCACAGGCGTATGCCAAGGAGGTAGACCTGAGTTACATGGTAGACGGACTGACCGGAGGCTGGAAGGCCGGCGACGTGAAGTTTGTCGACCTCGACGGTGACGGTATGGTGGATATAGGCAGCAACAATGTAGCCGATCCGGGCGACCGCAAGGTATTGGGTAACTCACTGCCCAGCCTGTCGTATGGTATCAATGCCAGTGTACGCTGGTGCGGATTCGATGTATCGGTGTTCTTCCAGGGAACAGGTAACCACTACTGGTATCCTCACGGACACATGATGTCGTTCTGGGGTCCGTTCTCTTATCCTTACCAGACCTTCCTGCAGAAGGATTTCATGGACAAGGTGTGGGCCGAAGACAATACGGATGCTTACTTCCCGCGTCCGATGGCATACTCGTCGACTTCCGGTCCGCTGAGCAAGGTGAACGACCGCTATTTGCAGAACATCCGCTACATGCGTCTGAAGAACCTGACCGTAGGATATACCATTCCGGTGAACCTGACAAAGAAAATCGGTATCGATCAGGCACGTTTCTACTTCTCGGGCGAGAACCTCTGCTACTGGTCGCCGCTGAAGAAGATTACCAAATACGTGGATCCGGAAGGAGCCATCAGCCGCAGCAACGATACGTACAACGAAAGTTTCTATCCGTGGCAGAAGACGCTGCTGTTTGGTGTAGACATCACTTTCTAAACGAAAATTCATTGAATAAAACAACCAAGAACAGATTCGTATGAAAAAATATATATTTACAGCACTGGTACTGACAATGGGGTTGACTTCGTGTGACGGTTTGCTCGACCTGAGTCCTAAAAGCCAGATATCGCAGAGCGACTATTTCAAGACAGAGAGCGACTTGCAGCTTTTCAGTAACTCGTTTTACAACAACCTGCTGGACAAGAGCCCTTTCGACGACCAGAGTGACCTGTACGTGCAGCAGAATCTTTCTGACGAGATGCTGGGCGGAAACAACCGTACCGTGCCTGCTTCGGGCGGGGGATGGACATGGACCGACCTGCGCAAGATGAATACCCTGCTGGCGTATGTGAATCAGTGCAGCGACGAGAATGCGGTGGTGAAATATACGGCACTGACCCGCTTCTTCCGTGCGTTCTTCTATTTCGAGAAAGTCAAACGCTTCGGCGATGTGCCCTGGTACGACGTGGAACTGGGTTCAGCCGACGAGGCACTGTACAAGCCGCGTGACTCGCGTGAGCTGGTGATGACCAAGATGATAGAGGATATCGACTATGCCATCGATAATCTTCCTACACGCGAGGAAGAGTCGAGCAGTCCGTTCCGTGTGAACCGCTGGGCGGCACTGGCGCTGAAGGCACAGTTCTGTCTGTACGAAGGTACGTACCGCAAGTATCACGACCTGAAGCTGGAAGGCAACGATTATACGTATTACCTGGATCTGGCTGCCAAAGCTGCCGGCGAGATTATCAATGATGGTCCGTACAAGCTGTACTCTACCGGACATCCGGAATCGGACTACCTGAATCTCTTCGCTGCCGAGGATGCGAATCCGGATGAATATATCCTGGCTATCAAGTTCGACTACAGTCTGGCTATCCATCACAATGCCAACGGACATACGCTGGTTCCTACTCAGGGACGTCCGGGACTGACACGCAAGATGGTGAATATGTATCTGATGAAGGACGGAAGCCGCTTTACCGACCAGCCGGGATGGCAGGAAATGAGCTTCCTGGAGGAAACAAAGGACCGCGACCCGCGTCTGGCTCAGAGCATCCGTACGCCGGGATATACCCGTATCGGGGAAACAACGGTGCTTCCTCCCGACCTTTCGGTTACTGTGACCGGTTATCAGCCGATCAAGTTCGTGCAGGAACCGACTGCTTCCGGCGGACAGGTAGACCGCAACGACCGCAATACGAACGACTTGCCTGTGTACCGCTATGCCGAAGTGCTGCTGAACTATGCCGAGGCAAAGGCGGAACTGGGTACGCTGACTCAGGAGGATCTGGATATCTCTGTGAATCTGCTGCGTGACCGTGTAGGTATGAACGACGCGCACCTGAACATGGCTGCTGCCAATGCCAATCCGGACCGTTATCTGTCGGCTAAGGAAACGGGTTATCCCAACGTTTCGGGAAGCAACAAGGGTGTGATTCTGGAAATCCGCCGTGAGCGTGCCGTTGAATTGAATCAGGAAGGTTTCCGCTTCGACGACCTGGTGCGCTGGAAAGCCGGAGCCTGCATCGATCAGGATATCTACGGTATGTATTTCGCCGGTGCGGGTGAATACGACCTGAGCGGCGACGGTAATCCGGATGTGATCTTATATAATAAAGGTACTGCGAAACCGGAAGCCGGCAGCGGGGTGCTGGTGTACGAAATCGGCAAGGATATTCTGCTGACAGGAAGCAACAGCGGGTATGTGTACTCTCACAAGAATATCGTGCGCAACGGTTTCAATGAGGAGCGTGATTATCTGTACCCGATTCCTATCAACGAACGTTCGCTGAATCCGAATCTGACACAGAATCCAGGATGGAGCGACGGACTGGGTTTCTAAACTTCAGCTTCTGTTCTGAAACAAAACAGCTAATCTCTCTTGAAATATCAGCTGGTTTTCTGGAGGTGAAATAATATAATGTATCTCTCGAAATATCAGCTGGTTTTTCGAAGAATGAAATAAATAATCTATCTCTTGAAATATCAGCTGGTTTTTCGGAGAAAAGAAATAAATAATCTATCTCTTGAAACGTCAGTTGGTTTTTCGGAGAATGGAATAAATAATCTATCTCTTGAAATATCAGCAGGTTTTTCGGAGAAAAGAAATAAATAATCTATCTCTTGAAACATCTGCTGGTTTTTCGGAGAATGAAATAAATAATTTATCTCTTGAAATATCAGCTGGTTTTTCGGGAATGAAACAGGGATTTTCTGGAAAGATCCTTCAACTTCAAAACAAACAAATTAACTCTGTAAAAAATATGAAACTGATCAATTATATCATGGCTTCGGTGCTGTTTCTCTCGGCAACGCTTCTGGGCAGTTGCAGCGAAGAGGAGAATACGCTTTCGAAAGCTGTACTGGCAAGTGCCAGTGCCCTGGACTTTGAGGCTGAAGGGGCACAGCCGAAAACAATTACCGTGTATGCGGATGCCGACTGGGTGATGGAGGACTTGCCCGAATGGATTACGGTGACTCCTGCCACAGGAAACGGTACGACGGATGTGACGGTATCGGTAACTGACAACATGCGCGACGGGGCGGAGGATAATCCGCGCAAGGCGACAATCGTATTCAAGGGTTGTACGCTGGCAAGCCGTGCGGAGGTAGTGGTTTCGCAGGATGGCGACAAGTACCGCGACTGTCAGGAGTATACAGTCGACGAACTGCCGGCACTGGAAGATGAAACGGTGGTTTCGGTTCCGGAAGCACTGGTTACGGCGGTGACGACTTCGGGCTGCATCGTAACCGACGCACAGTACGCTGTAAACATGTTCCTGCAAACTGCAACTGCCGTGAACGTAGGCGACAAGGTAGCGGTGAAAGGTTCGAAAGGCACAGATGCACACGCCTTGCCTTATGTGGTATGCGATGAAGTACGTGTGGTATCGGAAGGCAATAATATCGATTATCCGGAAGCTCACGACGTGACTGCCGAAGTGGACAGTTACACATCGGATAGCCGTGAATGGATTTCGGCAAGCGGTGTGCTGAGCGGTAACAATGTGACGATAGACGGTGCGGTGAACTCGGTGTCTATCATCGACGCACCCGAAAGCTTGAATCTGGCAGCCCTGAACGGTCACAAGGTGACGGTGTACGGCTACTTCGACGGAGTGGCTGCTCCTGCACTGCGCATACAGGCTGCACGCATCGAAGACAAGGGTGTGGTAGAGGTGATCTATTTCTCGGAAGACTTTGAGTGGCTGTTGCCCTGGGCAGAGAACAGTGGTGCCGGACAGACAGTGGAAAACGATGGATCGGGTACTGCTCCGCAGATTTACAGTGCGAAGAACGACGAGGGACAGACGGCTGCCGAAGCGTTGCTGGCTCACGGATACGGACTGGAAGAAAGTCGCGGTGCTTCTATCTACCTGCAGAAATGTTACCTGAAGTTCGGTAAGACAGACTATCAGGCAGGGCTGACACTGCCGGCTGTAGACGGCATACCGTCAGGCGAGAAGGTAATGCTTTCGTTCGACTGGGCACCGATGGTGGGCGGTACGAGAAAGTTCGACCCGGTACAGCTGATCATCACCGTGACCAACGGCAGCGAGACAGTCGAACTGGATCCGATAGGACATAACTTTGTGAATGAGGTAGACAAACTGGAATGGCTGCATGCCGATGTGGTGCTGGAGGGTGTTTCCATCACAAAAGATACACGCATCACCATCAAGTCGGATGCATGGGGTGAAACTGCCGCTACTTCGGGCAGCAGTGTATATCGCCGCTGGTTTATCGACAATATCAAACTGAGCCGCGCCAACTGACAGGTGCGGTAGCAGAGAGGTTCCACAGGCTGTACAGCATTTACGCAGACGGTTTCCACCGGCAGGCGTCAAGCTGTACGGCCTGTGGCTTTTTTATTTTTATCGTAACAATGCAATCCTGTAGGCGGACGGTGACGGACACTGCCCGGAACTGGCTATGTATCTTTGTGATACAGAAATGAGATTGAAAGCTTTCAACAGGTATTCGTTTTAATCATTTAAAAAGTAAAAAGATTATGGAAAGAGCAGTGACTTATTCGGTAGTAGCAAGAAAGAAACCTAATGATCTGGAAGGTAGTGCCAAATATTATGCCCTGGCACAGGCACGCGGCGAGATGGGAATCCGTGAAATGGCGGACCGTATTCAGCAGATGTGTACGGTGACACGTGCCGATACGATGGCGGTGCTGATTTCGCTGGGTACGGTGATGCGTGACGGTCTGTGTGCCGGAGAAATTGTACGTCTGGGCGACCTGGGTTCGTTTCAGATCGGTCTGAACGGTGAGGGTAGTGCCACGGAGGAAGAATATCACACCGGACTGATAAAGAAGGCGCATATCAATTTCCGTCCGGGAGCCGATCTGTCGGACATTCTGACTTCGCTGAGTTATGAGCGTGTACCGGTAAAGCCTAAAAAAGAGGAGTAAGACTCCGGAAGGGAGATGCGGACAGATGTGAAATATAAAAAACAAGGAGGAATGTATGACTGGAAAGGTAAAATGGATTCTGATCAGGATAATCAAGTGTCTGTATTGCATACTGACCGGAAAGAAAGGAGGATGTGATGAGAAAGATTGACATGATTGTCATTCATTGTTCGGCAACGAGAGCGGATGTTCCGCTCTCGCCCCGTCAATTGGAGGAAATGCACCGGCAGCGCGGGTTCGACGGATGCGGGTATCATTATTATGTAAGGCGCGACGGAGAAATATGTACGATGCGTCCGGTAGACCGCCCCGGAGCGCATGCCAAAGGATACAACCGGCACAGTATCGGTGTGTGCTACGAAGGAGGACTGGACGAGCAAGGACGTCCTGCCGATACACGTACGGAACTTCAGAAGCGTTCGCTCAGGGTGCTGGTGAGAGTACTTGCCATGGACTTCCAGACACGCCGGATAGTAGGACATCGCGACCTGAGTCCGGACCTGGACGGTGACGGGGTGATAGAACCGGAAGAGTGGACGAAGGTGTGTCCCTGCTTTGATGTTGGGACGGAATTATAAGAAAATTTATGTACAGTGTTGTGATGATATGTTTTTGTGTTAAAAAGCTATCAAAATGTAATATGTAAAATAAATACATGTGTTATTAAATTTTAACACTTATATAAATCTTTGGTTTATAGTGATTTGCTGTAGGGGGCTCTTTTAAGGAGTCCCTTATTTTTTAAATATTTGTTATTGTTTATTTTTATATGGTTTTATCCATAGATTCTCGAAGAGGGTATAAAAATGTTCAATGTGTTAGTAAAATATTGGTATTTATGGTAAAAAATAAAGCTGAAACTGTCTATTTGATAATTTATAGAATATGCAAGAATATTTATGTATTTTGCTTTAATTTTTTGTTTTTTTAATGAAATGATATGTATATTTGCGTCCGTTATTAAAATTTTATTAGAATATGGAAAAGCGAATTACACTTTTTTGTGCCTTTTTGTTAATAGGCATAAGTCTGGCGATAGCTCAGGCTGTACAAGTGACAGGTGTCGTGGTGTCTGCGGAGGATGACATGCCTGTCGTGGGAGCTTCTATTTTGGTTAAGGGAACTTCTAATGGTACAATTACGGATATCGACGGAAAGTTTACGCTGAAAGTTAACAAGGGGGCTAAACTTGAAATCAGCTATATCGGTATGAAATCGCAGACAGTAGCTGCCAAAAATAATATGAAGGTGGTACTGGAATCGGATACAGAGGTACTGGATGAAGTCGTAGTTACCGGTATGCAGCGTATGGACAAGCGATTATTTACAGGTGCGTCAACAAAAATATCTGCCGAAGACTCTAAACTTGACGGTGTGCCGGAAATCAGCCGTGCCCTGGAAGGACGTGCAGCCGGTGTATCGGTTCAGAACGTATCAGGTACTTTCGGTACAGCTCCGAAAATCCGTGTACGTGGTGCCACATCTATCTACGGTAGTTCTAAACCGTTGTGGGTAGTAGATGGTGTCATCATGGAGGATGTAACGGAAGTAGGTGCTGACGATTTGTCTTCGGGTGATGCCGTTACACTGATCAGTTCGGCTATCTCTGGTTTGAATGCTGACGATATCGAAAGCTTCCAGATCCTGAAGGATGGTTCGGCTACTTCTATCTATGGTGCTCGTGCCATGGCAGGTGTGATTGTCGTTACTACCAAGAAAGGTAAGGCAGGTTCTAACAAGATCAGCTATACAGGTGAATTCACCATGCGTCTGAAACCGAGCTACCGTAACTTCAACATCATGAACTCTCAGGAACAGATGGACGTATACAAGACACTGGAAAGCAACGGTTACCTGACATTTGCCGATGTATACCGTGCTTCTAACAGTGGTGTATATGGTAAGATGTATCATTTGATCAACAGTTACGACGCAAACACAGGATTTGGCATGCCAAACACTCCGGAAGCAAGAAATGCTTATCTGCGTGAGGCTGAATACAGAAATACAGACTGGTTTGATGTTTTGTTCAACAACAGCATTTCGCAGAACCATGCAATCAGTATGACAAGTGGTACTGAAAAGGCTTCGTACTATACTTCACTGAGTGTGATGAACGACCCGGGATGGACCAAACAGAGCAAGGTACAGCGTTACACTGCCAACCTGAATGCACTGTATAATATTTCGAAGAAAGTTTCACTGAACCTGATCGGTAACGCTTCTTACCGTAAACAGCGTGCGCCGGGTTCACTGAGTTCAACTTTGGACCCTGTAAGCGGTGAGGTAAAACGTGACTTCGATATCAACCCGTACTCTTACGCGCTGAATACTTCGCGTGCGCTCGACCCGAATGAATACTACGTACGTAACTATGCGCCGTTCAACATCTTGCATGAACTGGAAAACAACTATATGGACCTGGATGTAGTGGATATGAAATTCCAGGGTGAACTGAAATACAAACCTATCAATAAGGTAGAACTGAGTGTGCTGGGTGCTTACAAGTATTCTACTACTACTCAGGCTCACAAGATTACTGACTATTCTAATCAGGCATGGGCTTACCGTGCAATGGATGATGCTACTATCCGTGACGCTAACCCGTGGTTGTATACTGACCCGGATGTATCGAATGCATTGCCGGTATCGGTTCTTCCGGTGGGAGGTTTCTACCGTGAAACTAAATATGGCATGAACAGCTACGACTTCCGTGCTACTGCCAGCTACAATGACGTATTTAATGAAAACCATATCTTCAACTTCTTCGGTGGTATGGAGTTGAACGCTACCGACCGTACACAGACTTGGTTCCAGGGTGTAGGTTTGCAGTATGATATGGGTATGCTTCCTTCTTACGACTATTTGTACTTCAAACAGGGTAATGAGGAAAATGCTGCTTACTACGGTGTGTCTACAACCCGCTCTCGTGACGTGGCTTTCTTCGGTACAGCTACTTATTCATGGAAAGGTAAATATACAATAAACGGTACAGTCCGTTATGAAGGTTCTAACAAGCTGGGTAAGAGCCGTTCGGCACGCTGGCTTCCTACATGGAACGTTTCGGGTGCATGGAACGCACACGAAGAAAGCTGGTTCGAAAACCTGAGACCGGCCTTGTCTAACCTGACTCTGAAGGCTTCTTACTCACTGACTGCCGACCGTGGTCCGGCTGAGGTTTCTAACTCACGCGTAATCATCAACAGTTATAACTCTTACCGCCCGTTTGCCAGTGTAAGTGAATCTGGTCTTCAGATTACAGAACTGGAAAACAGTGAGCTGACTTACGAAAAGAAACATGAGTTGAATATCGGTGCTGAAATCGGTTTCCTGGATAACCGCATCAATCTGGCTATGGACTGGTACAAGCGTAACAACTACGACTTGATCGGTATCATCAATACAATGGGTGTAGGCGGACAGATTTCAAAATATGCCAATGTTGCCAGCATGAAGTCACACGGTGTGGAATTTACATTGTCTACAAGAAACATTGTAACACGCGACTTCAAATGGAATACTGACTTTATCTTCTCTAACGCGAAGAACGAAGTTACCGAACTGGATGCTAACTCACGTGTTATCGACTTGATTTCTGGTACAGGTTTTGCTCTGGAAGGTTATCCGGTACGTTCACTGTTCTCTATGGACTTCCAGGGACTGAACGAACAAGGTCTCCCGACATTCATCAATGAAAAGGGTGAAGTGACTGTAAGTGACATCAACTTCCAGGAACGTAACGTTAAAGATCATCTGGTTTACGAAGGTCCGACCGATCCGACTATTACCGGTAGTTTCGGTAACGTATTTACCTACAAGAACTTTAAGTTGAATGTATTTATCACTTACTCATTCGGAAATGTAATCCGTCTGGATCCGGTATTCAGCAATGAATATACTGACTTGGATGCAACACCGAAAGAATTTGTAAACCGCTGGACTAAGCCGGGTGATGAAAATATTACCAACATACCGGTTATCGCCGATACACGTATGAACCGTCAGGATTCTCAGTTGAACCGTGCATACAATGCATACAACTACTCTACAGAACGTATTGCCAAAGGTGACTTCATCCGTATGAAGGAAATTTCACTGAACTATGATTTCCCGAAATCACTGGCCAGCCGTATGAAACTGAGCAACCTGTCACTGAAACTTCAGGCAACCAACCTGTTCCTGATTTATGCCGACAAGAAGCTGAACGGTCAGGATCCGGAATTCTTCAACACTGGTGGTGTGGCTGCTCCTGTTCCTAAGCAGTTTACTTTGACTTTGAGATTGGGTATTTAATTTGATTTAAAAGAGAAAATTATGATGAAAAATATAAAAACATACAGTGCTGCTTTATTGATGGCGTGGGCTTTCGCTTCGTGTAGCGATTTCCTTGATACAGTGCCAGATAATCGTGCGGAAATAGATACGGAATCGAAGATTACCAGTCTGCTGGTTTCGGCTTATCCTACCAATTATCCGATAATGATGTTTGAACAGGCTTCGGACAATACGGCTGACAACGGTGAGATGTATAGCTTTGAATTCCAGCAGGAGCAGGATGCCTATTTGTGGAATGATATCAAGACAGATACGGATCAGGACTCTCCGCAGGGAATGTGGAACGGACTTTATATGGCGATTGCTTCGGCAAACCATGCACTGCAGGCTATCGAACAGATGGGAAATCCGGCTTCGCTGAACGCTCAGAAGGGTGAAGCGCTGTTGTGCCGTGCATATGCACATTTTGTCTTGGCTAATATCTTCTGTGAGGCTTACGATCCGGCTACCGCTGCGGAAAAATTGGGTATTCCTTACGCTACGAAACCGGAAACAGAAGTAGCTCCTGCATATACCAGAGGTACACTGGAAGAAACTTATCAGCATATTGAGGCTGATTTGCTGGAAGGACTTCCGCTGATTAATGACAATTTATATTCAGTGCCTAAATATCATTTCAACAAGAAGGCTGCCAATGCTTTTGCCGCACGTTTCTACCTGTTCTATGTAAAAGAAGATAAGTCGAACTATGAAAAGGTGCTGGAATATGGTAAGGCTGTTTTGGGTACAAATCCGGCAAGATCACTGCGCCAGCTGCAGGCCGATCTGGGTTCTATCACTGAAATAGATGAAAGAGGCGATGCGTATATTTCTGCTTCGGTAGATGCCAACTTGCTGATTACTCCGATTAACAGTTCATGGCCTTATATTTATGGTCCTTACAACATGGCAAAACGTTATGGCATGAACCGTACAGTGACTGAAACAGAAACTTTGTGGGCAGATTCTCCATGGAACAACCCATTGTTTTATGCCAGCTTGAATGGTGTAGAACAGAAGTTGTCTTTCTTCAAGTATCGTATGTACTTTGAATATACAGATAAGGTAAACGGTATCGGTTATCGTCACGCTGTAATCGTTCCGTTCAGCACAAACGAAACGTTGCTTTGCTGCATCGAAGCTAATATCCTGAAGGCTCAGCCTGATTATGCTACTGCTGTAGAATATATGAACGAATGGCTGGATGCATCGAAGGGTGACGGAAGATATGGTGATCCGAAGACTTTGACTGAAGATGATATCGTGAGCTTCTATGAAGGTGTAGGATATACGCCGATACCTGTGACTGATGAAACCAAACGTACAGTGAAGAAACACCTGAATCCTTGCTTCTCGTTTGTAAACAAGAAACAGGAAAATATGATTCATTGTTTGTTGCAGATGCGCCGTATCGAAACTATTCACGACGGTTCACGCTGGATGGATGTAAAACGCTACGGTATTGAAATTACTCATAACCGTGACGGTATGGACCCGATCGTATTGACAAAAGATGATCCGCGTCGCGCATTCCAGTTGCCACAAGATGTTATAGAAGCTGGTCTGGAGGCTAATCCTCGATAAATGAACTTTAAAATGATAGTTGTTATGAAAAAGATAAAATACTTATTTTTGATATTGGTAGCCATGTGTACGGCTACTTCATGCAGCGAAGACGATTTGTCTCCTGATAGCATTTTTGATACGACGGCTCCTCAGCGCAATGAATTTGATAACTGGATTCTTACTAATTATACAACTCCATATAATATCGATCTGAAATATCGTTTTGAAGATATCGAATCGGATATGGACTATAACGTGATACCGGCCGATTATAACAAGTCGATTGCTTTGGCGCAGATGGTGAAATACCTGTGGCTGGAAGTGTATGCCAAACTGACTACTCCGGAGTTTCTTCCTACTTACTGCCCGAAAATCATGCACTTTGTAGGTTCACCGGAATATAATGCTTCCAGTGGTTCTATGGTGTTGGGTACTGCAGAAGGCGGTATGAAGATTACGCTGTTTAACGTGAACGGACTGGATGTTGAAAATCCGAACATGGAGGTACTGAACGAGTGGTATTTCAAGACCATGCACCATGAGTTTGCTCATATCCTGCATCAGACAAAGAATTACTCTACAGACTTTAATGACATTACTGCCGGTAAGTATACAGGTGAAGGATGGGTGAACATTCAGGATGCTGATGCACGTAAAGACGGTTTCGTAACTGCCTATGGTTCCAGCAAACCGGATGAAGACTTTGTAGAAACCATTGCAAACTACGTGGTAAAATCGGACGCTGAATGGCAGAACATCATGAGCCAGGCCGGAACAGTAGGTGGCGCATTGATTCAGGAAAAACTGGATATGGTTACCGAATATCTGAGTGACTCATGGGGAATTGATATTCAGGCTTTGCATGAAGAAGTGCAGGAACGCCAGTCGCATATACTGGAAATGGATTGGACAACATTAAAATGATAAAAACGGAATGAGTATGAAAAAGTTATTATATATTTTTACTCTGATCAGTTCGTTCTTGCTGGCGGGCTGTACTTCAGAAACGGAAAACTTGTTCGGTGAATCGGCTTCGAACCGTGTGGAGGAAGCAATGGAAAACGCTCAGAAGATTTTGGTTGAGGCACCGAACGGATGGTTGATGAAATATTATCCTTCTTCTCAGCAGAGTTTTGGCGGATACAACGTGCTGATGTCGTTTACTGCAGAAGGTGAAGTTACGGTCAGTGCTGATATCACTGATCCCAGTGCTAAATCGACAAGTCTCTACCGTTTGAAAGAACAGGCTGGTCCTACACTGACTGTAGATACTTATAATGAAATTTTCCACTTCTTCTCTGATCCGGCTTCGGGTGTAGGTACTACCGGACTGGGTATGGAAGGTGACTATGAATTTACTATTCAGTCGGCTACTCCGGAACTGATTGTGATGAGAGGTAAAAAGACTGGTAATACCATTACCATGACTCCGATGCCGGAAAATGAAACTTGGGAGGCATATCTCACTGATATCAAGGAAGCTGAGCAAAAAGCAAATTATGTACTTTTCTCTTATGCTGTTGATGGTGAGAAATATGACGTAACAAAATCATATCGAACACTGGCTATCTCGCATGAAGTTGACGGTGAGAATGTAACAGAGGTCTTTTCATACATTCAGACCAAGGAAGGTATGGAATTCTACAGCCCGATTACACTGGGTGGAATGGAAGTATCGAAATTGGTTTACGATAGTGCTTCTGGTACTTGGAAGTCTGAAGATGGAAAAGCTGTATTGAGCGGTGAAACTACTCCTCCGGCATTGTTATTTGCCAACGGTGGTCCGTGGTTTGTTACTTACGACGGTATGAGTTCATACGGACAGCAGACTGTAGCTTCAACATTGCAAGGTATGGCTGCTTCTTATCCGGGTCAGACGCTGGATTATCTGGCTATCGCTCCTACTTATGAAGTTGTGGATATGGTATTCGGTGGCAGAGAAGGTCTTTTGCAGCTTGTGACTTCAACAAGTGGTGATGATAAAGTAAGTCTGACTTTGACAGGATATGGAGATACTGTTGGTGTAGAATTTGCAAATGCTGGAATCCTTGATGCTATTTATCTGTTTGCAAACTTCTCTCCAGTCACATTTACTGTAGAACCTGATGATCCAGTTAATCCGACTAAGATGACACTGACTCAGGTAGGTAATACGAAGAATGTAATCGTTGTAACCAATCAGGAAACTCCGTTTGGTTATCATGAATAATAATAATTTTCTCTATTAATTTCTCTCTTAAAGAATCATTGGAGGGCTATTCCTAGTGATAGGGGTAGCCCTCACTTTTTTATTGCTGGACGGGTGTGAAGGCAAGTGGCTGTTGAATAAGTGGATGTGTAAGGTCTGAAACAGTCGCTGTATACATTTTGTGCTAGGCACTTTGAGTTGTCTCAAAATGGAACTGCGAAAGTAAAAATCTTATAGATTGAAATTTAGAACTATTAGTGTCCGATAAACATATTAAATAGCCTGATTATCAGTGTTGTTTTATGGATAAGTTTTCTTGCTAAAGTTGGTGTTTAATTTTGTGTATATCAATAAGTTATTGATGACTTGAAAAGTTTTGTCGGGCAGCAATGATTCAGAAATAAAAATCTCCTGCTTTAGTCTTTGTTTATTTCAATGACTGGACTAAAAGCAGGAGTTTTTTTATGTTGTAACTATTATAAGCCTTTGTTCGTAACTGTACTTCATTTTTGAGGCAGTCTCAGTTTATTTTAAAATATTAGTGTCCAATAAATATATTGAATAGTCTGGTTATCAGTGTTATTCTTATAAGTAAGTTTTCTTGTTAAGCTTGTTGCTTAATTTTATGTATATCAATAAATTATTGATGACTTAAAAAGTTTTATCGGACAGCAATGATTTTAAATCGAAGGCTTATTGTTTTTCCCGAACATCATGGCAGCTTCCTTGCGCAGGCTTCTCCAGCTGGGCATGAGCTTCAGCTCACGGCGTACGGGGGCATCGTAGAGCAGGAAGAGCAACAGCAGGAAGAGGCAGGCGTAGATGGTCCAGCCGTAAATCTGGCGGATGCTGACTTCCATCATCTGGGGAACGAAACTCTCGATGAAGCGGTCGAAGGCGAAAGGTTGGCTGCTGAACGACACGCGGTCGACAGCGGCTCCGTAGCGTGCCATGTTGTCGGATACGGCGTACGACAGCCAGCGGCCGTACAGGGCGCCTCCCATGACACCGCCCACTACCATGTGCAGCATGTTGAATACGCTCAGTGCCTGAAAGAAGTGGCGGAAGGTCATGATTTCTTCCAGACACACCATGAACGTGGCGCTCAGGATGGCGTAGGCGAAACCTCGGCACAGCGTAGGCAGGAATAGCTGCGAGATGTGAATGTCTGCCGAAAGGACGAAATAGAACGTGAGCAGGTAGCATGCCAGCGAAGCGATACCTACGGTGATGAGGCGCAGGTAGCTGAATCCGCGTACGTGCATCCACCAGTAGGCGAACAGGCTGCCTGTCACTACACCTGCCAGCATGGGCCAGTCGAGCTGCATGGCTACCATCTCTTCGTAGTGCATCACACTGCCATGGAATACGCCTTCGAGTACGTGTTCGGTGGCAAGGAAGGCTTCCACCAGCGTAATGAGAATCAGAATGGGCAGCAGGTGGCGGTAGCTCCACATCTCCGGTTCGATGTACGGATGGCGGATGTGCAGCATACGTCCGATGCAGAATCCCAGGGTGATGACGATAGCGACGGCGAGTCCCTGCATCACCGGACTGTTCCACCAGTCGTAAAACTCACCGTAGTCGAAGAAATAGGCGACTTCAAGCAGCAAGATTGCCCAGAGAACCGCTCCCAGCCAGTCGATACCGAACAGCGGGAACTTCTTGACGATGCGGAAATGGCGTGTACAGCCTTGTACGATAAGCAGATCTGTCAGCATCAGTCCTGCCATGAACCAGTGCATATAGCTCCAGTGCATGTAATATCCCAGATGGGTGGCGATGATGCTCGATACCTGCATGCTGCCCAGAATGATGATGTGCAGCAGGGGGAAGAACACGGTAAAGTCGCGCTTGGGTGTCATCCACAGCTGGATGTTAGACAGTGCCTCGAAGGTTCCCTGAATCTTGCAGATCCCCTCGATGAAACAAAGCGTCCAGAGCAGCGGCAGGAAGGTCGTATACGGTGCGATGAGGTTGCATATGATAACTCCCAGCGAAGCCGCCGTGAGCAGCGTCTTGTTGGTGAAGCGGAACTTCATGCGGAAGAGCAGAGGAAAGTACACAGCCATTCCCGCCAGGTTGCAGTAAAGGCACATCTGGAGGTCTTCGCGCATCAGGGAAGTTTCGCCCACCATGTGACTCAGGTTGGCCATGTAGAGTCCGCCCGAGAGCTGGAAGGTAACGGCGATGAAGATATACAGCCACGGCTGTAGCTTACGAGGCACGAAGTTGCGGAACATCGGCATCGTAAACGGTCCGTTCAGTACAGGTGCTCCCATATCAGTATTTCACTTTACATTCTACATTGAATCCGGCACGCAGCAGCTTCAGCTTGTCGGCACTGTTTTCTTTCAGGCTGATACGTACGGGTACACGCTGCTCCACCTTTACGAAGTTGCCCGTAGCATTGTCTTGCGGGATGAGGGAGAAAGCCGCTCCGGTAGCGTCGGAAATCGATTCTACTACACCCGTGTAGGTCACACCCGGTACGGCATCGGCCGTAAGTGTCACTTTGTAGCCCTCCTTGATGTTAGGAAGCTGAGTTTCACGGTAGTTGGCGATTACCCAGAGGTCGCTTCCGTCGACGATATCTACCATCGTCTGTCCCGGCTGCACCAGTTGTCCCTCGTGGATATCCTTCTTGCCCGTCACTCCGTCGCAGGTAGCTACGATGACCGTATAGCTGAGGTTGAGCTGTGCCAGTTCGACGGCAGCCTGTGCCAGACGGACAGCCGCTTCGTTCTGTCCCAGACGGTGAGTTTGTTCACTTTTCACCAGCGAGGTAGAATGTTTGGCACGGAGCACCTGTTCGTAGCGTGCCTGACTGGCTTCGTAGGCTGTCTTTACATTGTCGTACTGCTGACGGGTGACCGCTTTTTGCTGCAACAGTTTCTGGTAACGCTCGTAGTCGCGTTTGGCATTTTCCATCTGTACGCGTGCCTCCTCGATACCGGCATCACTCACCCGCAGGTTATTCTGTGTGGTAGCGATACCCATGCTGGTAGCCTGCTGTCCCGACAGTGCGTTGGCAAGATCGGCTTCCGCCTGAGCCAGACGCAGCTTGAATTCGGCATCCTCGATGATGACCAGCGTATCACCCTTGTGTACCGGCTGATACTCTTCGAAACAAATCTGCTTGATGAAACCCTGTACACGGGTATTTACGGGCGTGATATGCTGTTTCACCTGAGCATTGTCGGTATATTCCACGCCCGGATGAACGAAGCGTGAGCACACGTAGATAAGTGCCACTGCCAGCAGGCAGATGATAACGGTATTGTAAATGAGTTTTTGAACTTTTCTTGTAGCCATAATGGTATGTTTGTTATAAAGTGTGGGTAATGTATTTCATCTTATAATAATTGAAAATCACGTTGATACGTGCATTTACCAGTCCCATGTCGGCACTGAGCTTCATGTTGCTGGCATCCAGCATGTCGGTCAGCAGAGCCAGATCGTTCTGGTAGCGGTTGCTCGTCACGTTGTAATTCTCGTCGGCAAGCTCCACGCTCTTCTGCTGTGTGCGCAGGTCGGTAAACGACGTGAGGAAATTGACGTAACTTTCCTGTACCGCATGATTGGTCTGCTCCTGAGCCAGTTCGTAGGTTTCCTGCGCCTTCCGTACGTTGAGGCGAGCCGCCTTCAGCTTGCGGTTGTTCTTGAAGAGTGAGGAGATGTTGTACTTCACGCCCACACCCACAAACCAGTAGTTGAAATTATTGTCGAGCACAGGAACCTCGATGGTAATCGGTCCGTCCAGGTGTTCGGCAGCCATGAGCGAGATTTTTGGCAACCGTTCTGAACGCTCCAGCTTCTCCCGCTGACGGTTGATTTTGATGCCCGTTTCAGCCTGCTGCAAGTTGAGGTTGTTCTGTGCCGCCAGCTCCTGCCAGCTAGCTTCGCTCAGCGTCTGAATCTGACTGTCGTTCAGCGTAGTGTCCGGCTGTACCACCGTTCCTTCGGGCAAGTGCAGGGTAGTGACCAGCTGATGGTTGGCTATCTTGCAGGCATCCTCCACCTTGGCGAGTTGCAGGCGGAGCGTTTCCCGTTGCAGCTCATAGCGTGTGATATCATTTTGCAGTGCTGTACCCTGTTCCAGCCGTGCCTGCATGTTGGCGATTATCTGGTCGGTCAGTTCCAGATTCTTGTGCAGCACCTCGATCTGGTTGTTCAGCTTATACAGATTGAGGTAATGTCCCACGAGCAGGAAGCGGATATCCTGACGATTCTTCTGCCAGTCCATCTCCGCCAGTTGCTTCTCCAGTTCCGCCAGTTCGATACCGCTGCTGATGGCTCCTCCGGCATAGACCGCCAGCTGTGCCTCGAGGGCGAAATTGTTTCCCCAGTGCGGCATCTCTATCTTGGTAGCGTTGCTGAAATCACGGTCCCACAGCTTTCCGTTTCCCCAGTAGCTGCCCGAAAGCGACGCGCTGATGTCGGGCAACCGCTGTGCCTTGGCAGCTTTCAGGTTCTCGTCGGCAACTTCCTTTCCGGTGCGGAAAGCCTGGATACTCTTACTGTTCTCGTCGGCAAGACGAAACATTTCTTCGATGCCCATCGTACGCGACTGGGCACACAGATACTGGCTGCATAGCACTGCACTACACAGCACTATGAGCCTGCTTTTTTTGCTCATACAAATAAAATGTTTATTGGATTTTTACTGAATTGATACAAACAACGGGATAAAGCGCGGGAGGGGTAGAATCAAATCAATGCAGCTGCTCCCCACGCATGGAAATCGTGGATTTTATTGATGTAGCGAACTGTATTGACAAGAATGATAGCTTTCATATTTGTTGTTCCCTTGTTGTTGAATTTTGCCGGCAAAGGTAGAAAAACCACCGATAACTTGTAACCTTATATACCTCGATTTTTAAGAGCCTTTAACTCTTATGTAAGGTTTGTTTACAAGATACTCTCCTTGTATTCGGTAGGCGACATGCCGGTGGTACGCTTGAAGATACGGTTGAAGTGTGCCGTCGATTCGAATCCGCATTCCAGGCTGATTTGCGAGATATTCATCCGTTCGGCAGCAATGAGTTTGCAGGCATAGCCGATACGCATGTCGAGGATGTACTGCTTGAATGTCTTGCCGGTTTCCTGCTTGAAATACCGGCAGAAAGCCGCCTCATTCATAGCCGTGTACGAGGCAATCTCGCTCAGGCTGACAGGCTGTGTGTAACGCTTGTTCAGGTAAGCGATGATTTTCTCTATCTTCTTGTCGCCGAACACCGACGGGTCGGGGATATAGTTGGGAGAGGCTGCAAACTGCTTGCGGGGGAAAGCCGAGAGAGCTTGCAGCAGCGTAAGAATCTGGATAATCTGCTCCACTCCGTGCGATACGGGAATACGCTTCAGGCAGTCGGTTATCTCGCTTTTTCCGGCAAGCGGGAAGCGGATACCGCGGTGTGCCTTCTCCAGCAGCGAACGGATGGAGGCAAACTGTGTGTAGTGAGAGAACGAATACTGCATGAAATCTTTTTCCAGCTGAACATTTACTCCGCAGACGTGATACGTTTCGTTTTCCTGAGCTTCGGGACAGTTCTGCATGCAGTGAGGAAGTCCCGACCCGAAGAAAATCAGGTCGCCCGCCCGGTAGTCGATGATACTGTCGCCCACCAGACACCTGCCGTAGCCCTGCTCCACGTACATCAGTTCGTATTCGCTGTGGAAGTGCCACGGATAGGTAAATCCGCGATAGTCGTAGAAACGTGCCCGTATCGGGTTCGAGCTGGAGATGGCAATGCGTTCGTTCAGTATCTTTCTCATGGCAGTCTGTAAAGGATTCTCTGCAAAAATACGCAAAACTCTTGCAAAAATACGCATAACTAAGTCTGTAAATTCACGCTATTTTTGCAACAGACAATCGAAAAAACAAATCAGATCATGAACGAACAGTTTAGCATAGCCGGAAAGGTAGCCGTAGTAACAGGCGGATCCGGCGTATTGGGCAGCAACATTGCCGAAGGTTTTCTGCGTGCAGGAGCCAAAGTCATTATTATAGGAGCACATCAGGACCGTGTGGATGCGGCACTCGAACGCCTTCGTACGGTGAGCAGTGAGGTAGCGGGTACGGTATGTAATGTGCTTGATATCAAAAGTCTGCAAGCTGTGAAAGAGCAGGTACTTTCGCAGTGGGGACGCATCGACATCCTGGTAAACGCAGCCGGAGGAAACATTCCCAGAGGTACACTCACTGTCGACCAGAACATTTTTGATATGAAGGTGGAAGATCTCGACAAGGTGGTCGACCTGAACCTGAACGGTACGGTATACCCTTGTCTGGTATTTGGTGAAATCATGGCACGCCAGCAGTACGGAGCCATCGTCAACGTATCATCGATGGCAGCCTACGAGTCGATTACCCGTGTGCCGGGCTATTCGATGGCGAAGAGTGCGGTAGAGAACTTCACCCGCTGGATGGCGCAGGAAATGGCTATCAAGTTCAGCGAAAAGATTCGTGTGAACGCCATTGCACCGGGGTTCTTCATCGGCAACCAGAATCGTGCTATCCTGATCAATCCCGACGGCTCGCTGACTGAACGTAGCCAGAAGGTGATTGCCAAGACTCCGATGAAGCGTTTCGGCGATATCTCCGAACTGAACGGAGCAGTGCAGTTCCTCTGCAGTGATGCAGCAAGCTTCATTACCGGAGCCGTACTGGCAGTTGACGGTGGATTCAGTGCTTTCAGCGGGGTATAAGATAAGGAGATAGAAAATAAGAGGTCAGAAACACTCGTTGCAGCACTGATGCTTCGGGTCGGTTTAAATTATTGTAGCCGAAAGTAAAAGCTAAAACACTCGTTACAGCATTGATGTTTCGGGTCGGTTTAAATTATTGTAACCGAAAATAAAAGCTAAAAACTCGTTGCGGCATCGATGTTTCGGGTCGGTTTAAATTATTGTAACCGAAAGTAAAAGCTAAAACACTCGTTGCAGCATTGATGCTTCGGGCGAGTATAAAATAAAAAGATAATAAGAGCGTTCATGCCGGAGCAGTTCGTGTCCGCCCCTTGCGAAGGCGGGCAGTGCAGGCTACTCCGGCAGCAACGATAAACATACAGAGCATTATGATGGAAAAAACATGGAGATGGTTTGGAAAGAAAGATAAAATCACGCTTTCCATGCTCCGACAGATAGGAGTGGAGGGTATCGTAACCGCCCTTCACGATGTGCCGAACGGAGAAATCTGGACGGTGGAAGCGATAAACGACCTGAAGCAGTATATCGAATCGTACGGCATGCGCTGGTCGGTAGTAGAAAGTCTTCCGGTATGCGAGGCTATCAAATACGCAGGACCGGAGCGCGACCAGTTGATAGAAAACTATAAGGTGAGCCTTGCTAATCTGGGCAAGTGCGGTGTAAAGACCGTGTGCTACAACTTCATGCCGGTAATAGACTGGGTACGAACCGATTTGCAGCATCCTTGGCCCGACGGCAGCAGCTCGCTGTACTACGACCGTGTGCGCTTTGCTTACTTCGATACACGCATCCTGCAACGTGAGGGAGCTGAGAAAGACTATACGGAAGAAGAACTGCGCAAGGTGGCAGAGCTGGACAAGGTAATTACCGAAGCAGAAAAGGATGAACTGGTAGATGCCATCATTGTGAAGACACAGGGCTTCGTGAACGGCAATATCCGTGAGGGCGACAAGAATCCGGTAGCTATCTTCAAGCGTCTGCTCTCGCTCTACGACGGCATCGACCGTGATGCACTGCGTGAAAACATGCGCTATTTCCTTTCGGCCATCATGCCGGTGTGCGAGGAGTACGGCGTAAACATGTGCGTGCATCCTGACGATCCTCCTTTCCAGATTCTGGGACTACCGCGTATCGTGACCAACGAAGAGGATATCGACTGGTTCCTCCGTGCGGTAGATAATCCGCATAACGGTCTGACCTTCTGTGCGGGTTCGCTCAGCGCAGGCGAGCATAACGATACGCGCGAGCTGGCAAAGAAGTTTGCCAAGCGTACTCACTTCGTACATCTGCGCAGTACGGCTGCCATGCCGGGAGGCAACTTCATCGAGAGTTCGCACCTGTCGGGACGCGGTCACCTCATCGACCTGATCCGTATCTTCGAGCAGGAGAACCCGGGAGTCCCCATGCGTGTGGACCACGGCCGCATGATGCTGGGTGACGAGGACAAGGGCTACAACGCCGGTTACTCATTCCACGGACGTATGTTTGCCCTGGCTCAGGTAGAAGGTATGATGGCGGTGGTGGAAGATGAGCTGAAACGTGGCATCACACTCTGAAACCGTCAGCAAAAGATGATGATCTTTCGCTGAAATCTGTACAAAAAAGAATAATTCCTGCCCATGTTTTTCCTAAAATGTGCTGATGTTTTTTTAGGGAAAAGGTGGGCAGGAATATAGAGTATAAAAAAGGATTGCGTGAAGACGAAATCCTTATCTGAAAGTGAGAATTTGCCGGAGAACGGATATTATCCCGCCTGGCAAAACCCAAAGTAGCCGGATTCTTTGTTTTCCACAGAGAGTCCGGCTACTTTTTATTTGTTAGGAGGAAGGAGCGGTCGAACGGTTTGCAGAGTTCCTGTGAAAAATGATGCTTTTATGTGAGTTCGATATAAAATCAAAAAATAGCAAGTTGTCCGTTATTGACAAAATTTACGTCAATGGTGGGTTTCTTTTCAAAAAAGCAGTATGTTGCGATAGCCGACAATGAATTTGCAATAAAGTTATTAAAAGAACGATGTCTGGAATGTTCAATCTGCGTAATGTTCTTTAGTTCATCGTTGAGTGTTTCAATCAAAGCTCTTTTTCTGAGCAGAATCTTGTCGGCTATACTCATCAGGGAATTCTTCATATTGTTTTTGATCTTGATGACAAGCTGTATGCCGTTAAGGAAAAGATTCTCGAACAGTTCCTGCCCGATATATCCCTTGTCGGCACATAATTTTCCCTTTATGTTTTTCAGGAGCTTGCCTTGTTTCAACGGCTCGCTGTTATCCATATTTCCGGGAGTGAATATGAAATTCAGGATTTCGCCCTTTTCGTTGATTATCAGGTGCAATTTGAATCCGAAGAACCATCCCGTTGAACTTCTCCCACGCTCGGTAAGCCCCTCAAATGACTTGTGATTCAATATACGTTGGTTGCGGCAGACACGCAGGACTGTAGAATCGACAAAACTGATGCTGGTACATATCCCCAACAGGATTTTCTTAATGAAAATGCTCAGAGGAAGCAGTACTTCCTTCTCCAGTTCTACAAAACGGTTATAGGACACCAGGCGCGTAAACAGGTGTTTCAGGTGTTTGCATACATATTCCTTGTAATAATGCTTGAGGCAGCGGAAACCGCCGGAGTGGAACAAAATGAGAATAATCATAATCTCTGCATCGCTCATACGGTTGGGCTTGTTACGATGTCTGGCTTTCTTATCTTCAATCATATATTTTTCCTGTCGCAACGCAAATTCCTTGCAAAAATCATTGGCATACAATAAATTTCTGTAATTTCAGACTCTGAGAACATAGCGGTAATTGTTTAAATGTTATAATTGGTCACTATAAATTTAAGACTTTTATTGCTATGTCGCTAATTTTCAATGAAATATTTATTCGCTTATATCGAAATCGCGTTAAATTATAATGTTATGAAAAGAATTATTTTTAGTGTTTTTATTCTTTATGCTTATGTAGGCTTTGCATCGTGTGGCGGTTTGTTACAAAAGACACCATTCAAAAAGTCTATGGAGGCGACCATGGAATCTGTGAGTGTTAATGAACAGAATCAAGTGAATGCTTTTTTACAAGAGCTATATGACAAATACGTTTTCTGGAACGATGAGGTTGGTAATTTTGAAGATGTTGTAGAACATTTTTCCCAAAAGATTCTTACTGAATTGCGTAAGGCATATGAATATGAATATGATGGTAGCGGCTACGCAGTTTGGCTTTTTCGTACTGGCGCGCAGGATGGTCCAGAAGATAAATCTAAGGTAACATCTATATTGATAGAAGGGGATGATTGGTATACTGTATTTTTCAGCGATATGGGTCTCAAAGGGAGTTGCCGTTTTCAAGCAAAATTGGTTGACGGGAAAGTTTTTGTTTCTGAATTTGAAAATGGATCTATGAAATAGTAATCGCTTTCATACTTGTCCCTCGTATTTATGGAATATATACGGTTTTGTTAGATGCTTTTGGTGGCTAAGAAAGAGTTGTATAGACAAGTAGTTCTATGATGCTGGTTTTAAAACCCATACCATAAGCAACGTGAGTGCGACATATAATCAAAAGATAGTAAGCTGCCCGTCATTGATAAAGTTTACTTCAATGGCGGGTTGCTTTTCAAAGAAACAATAGACTACGATTACTGACAATGAGTTGGCAATGAAATTGCTGGAAAAACGATTTCGTGAGTGTTCTATCCTTCAATCATGTATTTATCCTCTTGCAATGCAAATTCATTGCAAGAATCATTGACCATACAATAAATCTCTGTAATTTTAGACTTTGAAACATAGTGGTAATTGCTTAAATGTTATAATTGAGTACTATAAATTTAGTGATTTTATCGCTATGTTTCTAATTATCAGTAAAATATATTTATCGCTTTCTGAACTCACGTTACTTCTGGTTGTTCAGCAGCTCGCTAGTCTTGTGCATTCTTCTATATTACTACTGTGACGTACTTGCTTCAGCATTACTCTTCGAATTGTTTCAACAGCTCCTTGCACCTTTGTACATGCTTTTTATACTGAAACAGCGTGTTTGCAATGGCGAGAATGATGAAAACAATACCCGATACGGTGATGAGCTGAACGGCAGCGAGGTTTTCTGCACGGGCATACAGATGCATAAAGATATAGGTAAGCATCACGATCAGAGGAATAATGCTTCCGATGAGCGCCCAGTCATAGAACTTGCGATAGCCGGCAATTTTTTTCGTCACCGTCCGTACATCGTCGTTCAGCAGATCGTCCATTCCCAGTTTCCGGCTGACCCACAGGCTGATTCCCAGGTCGGCCAGTGCCCATAGCGATACCAGTATTCCGAACAGTATCGGAAAATTCGTATTCAGACAGATAATCATAACCGCAGGTATAGTCAGTATATCGAGCCACATTCTGCTTTTGATTTCCTTGCTGACAGCCAGTGCAGGCTGCTTTCTGATAGATTTGAAAAACTTTTCATTCAGGGTATCCTGTTTTTTCAGCTCCTTCTTGAGTGTGTTATATTCCGATTTCAGAATCTGAAGTTCTTGTTCAATATCAATTTCCATACGATTCTTTTTTTAGATGTTAGACATTTTTTTCAACAGCTCCTTGATGCGGACCAACTTGAATGAGACGTTTTTGACAGAAATACCTAGGATAGCGCCAATCTCGTCGTAACTCAGGCCTTCGAGCCACAACAGGACAACGCTTCTGTCAACCAGTCCCAATGCGTTGATTCGTGCATAAAGTTGCTTTATTTGCAGATTTTTTTCAAGATTGCTGCTAGTGTGGAGGTCGATACCTAAAGTCAGCCGTTCCTGTTCTTTCTTCTGTTTGTTATGAAAGTTGATACAGTAGTTCAGGCTGACACGATAGATCCAGGTTTTTATGTCACTTTTTCCTTTAAAGGCATCAAAGCCCTTCCACAGTCTGACCAGAATTTCCTGGTACAGATCGTTCACCTCGTCTGTATTGTCTGAAAACATGTGGCAGACGGTGTAAATAGTCCGTTCATACATTCGGATGATTTCCGTAAATTGCTGTTCTTTCGTATCCATTTTATTTCTTGTTTCTATTTGTTAGACCGTAAACCGGCTTAAAAACTATACGCTTGCAGCAATTTTTTTTTGAATGATGTATCATATGGATGGCATGGGTTTGAATACAGTATTTCAGTACGTCATCGGTATAGCGTAAGAAACTACTACCGTTCTTACACCGGCCTGTGGGTATTGTTTTTGATAATATTCCGTAAGGTCGAGATACAGATACGGAGTGATAAGCGTTGTGTTTTCGGATTTTGTCTGTGCTCCTCTGACGAGAAAGACGTCGAATGGAGGATAGGATGTTTCATTTCCTGATTCATCCAGGAACGTCCATTCCATATATCCTGATATGCTTCCCTTGCCAGATAACGGCAGAAGTTTGTAAGATTCGGGAAACTCTTCGGGATTTTTGTTGACCTGCTTCAGGATACCTTTTCCCTGCATCTGTTCCGTATTGTCTATGATAACCCATTTCGAAAGACCTTCCCCATAAAAATAAATCAGGTAATGGTTGTCCAGCGGCATAACGGGATTCGATTTCAGATTTTTTTCAATCGTCTCTTTATCGTCGGCATCTATCGCATAGCTGTATTCGGGAATAAACTTGTCCTTGTAGTACCATGCAGGGATGAAATTTCCGGGAAGATTTTCCGAATCCTTTTTCTCTTTAGATAGAATTTCCAACAGTTGGTATTCCGTCCATGCAGGCTGACTCATACGGTGATCCAGATAACTCGTTTCGCTGATTCTGATTTCATATTCATATCCTTCTTCATACTCGAACCCTTTGATAGAACTCAGACTTTCCCATTCGGCAGACTGTTCTTTCTTTACAGCATATACATCCGTCAGGTAATTGAATCCGTCAGACCAGCCGACACCCGGTATCTGTTGAGAAGCTACCGTCAGGAGATATTCCTTGTAGTCTGTAATTTGTCTGCCTTCTTCATCTTCATTGTTGCAGCCGGTGAGATTGAGTGTGCACAGGAATAACATCAGTATTCCCCATAATTTATTTGTCTTCATATTACTTTGATTTATAGTTCTGTGTCTGAATTTGAATTTCTGTAAAGAAACTCGTATGGTCATGAGACTTTTTGCGTATTGATATATATGTTTTTATGTGACGAAACAAATATACTATAAAACAAATTGAAAATGATTCTTTTGATGCTAATGTGTTTAAAAACGGGATTATTGTATGAGATATCTTTTGCCTCTGTTTGAGTGTGAGATTGAAACAATGATGCTTAAAACAAAATATTATAGGAAAAAAGATTATTTTATAATCATAATTGTATATTTGGTGATGAGTTTACTTTATATTAATAAACGGCAAATTATTATATATTGATTTTATTTATTGGGATATGAAGACAACGTTTTTATGGAGTGTATGTATTTTCTTGTTATGCCTGCTCGGTTTGAACGGGTGCAGCAGTGACACAGACGAACCGGCAACTGAAGTTTACCATCTCTCGTTCGAGAAAGATTATTACGAATGTCCTTTGATAGGGACCAAGAGTATCATGGTACGAGGGGGAAACAGAGATTATGACGTGGAAGTGGCGAATCCTGAAATTATGGAGGTAACAGTCGACCTGTCGAGTCCGGTCGGGATGGGCAGTCTGCGTATAGCTCCCAGACAAAAAGGGAAAACAATGGTTACGGTGAAAGATAATGTTACCCATGAAACCGTTAGTCTGGAAGTAAAGATAGTAGACGCTTATCTGAATCTTTTGGTAGCCAATCCGGTACATGAACCTTACGCTCAGGGTGATGAACTTTTTCTGATAAATAATGAGGACAGAGATTTCTATTTGTACGACGAAAACTGGCAGCTACGTGATAGTGGCAGTTATAAGTTTTATGTCGACGGTGAAACTCCTTTTCTGGAACTGACGTTTGCAAAGGGTACGGACGGGAAAAAGATCCGTCTGTACGATATATCTTTGACAAACCAGCAGATGTTTGCTGTAATAAAGTCGTTGTTGGGATGGGACTGGAGAGAGTATATGAACGGTGGGGCAGTCACTCGGGAAGTGTCGCCTATTGTCATGCACGCTACAGATACGGAAACCGGTGCCGACTGTTATTTTATGGTCCAAACACACAATATGCCCGAACATGTGCTCGACTGAATTGTAATTCCTAGGTTTTTCGATATTCCCCTTACCATGCCGACCGGATGGTGAGGGGAATTTTTTTCATCTTGGGCGAGATATTATTCCGCCTTTTTTTATGGATCGGAAGGTGAAAATACAATGTGTCAGCGTGAATACCTTATTTTGTACTTTTTATGCAATATGTGTTTAAAATATGTAAAATATAACTGTTGTTTACTTTCTTCTTGCTAGTTCTAAAGTTATGCGAAGAGCTGGTTGTTGCTTACATTATGATTTATAAATGCTGTTATTTGTATATTTATTTCTAAGTATTGTGCTTGTATGGTGTAAAAATGTTTATTTAGATGAATATTTTTTATATAAAATTAGTTTAAAATAAAAATATCTATTTATATTTGTGGAAACAATAAAAATGGTTTGCGATTATGGAACGTATATGGATTAATTGGAAAGACAATTGCAGAAAGGCATTGTCCTCTGTTGTGGCATTTTTGCTGGTTTTGGTAATGTATGGATGTTCTGGTAATTCTTCTGATGAACCCGAGTCAGAAATGCTGGTCTTGAACGCTACTTCACTCCTGATTGAAGCGGATGGAGCAGATGTAACAGAATTTACTGTAACAAAAGGTAATCAGGATGTAACTGCTGCTGCAGAAATCTTGCAGGATGGAAAGGTTTTTTCTGGAACTCGCTTCTATACAGATACTGAAGGTGAATATAAATTCTCAGCTCGCTATAACGGTGAAACTTCTGCTGAAATTGTAGTACGTGCTACCAAATCGGAAAATCTCGTTATGCCTGCCGATCCGGAACCGGACCGTTATGAAGGATTTGTGAAACGTGTACTGTTATTGCAGGCTACAGGTACCTGGTGCGGATGGTGTCCGCTTGTAATGAGTGGAATCAAGACATACGGTGAAACGTATTCAGACGGGCTGGCTGTCTTCGCGGCTGCTCATAACGGTGATGGAATGTCTAATGATTTCAGCAATAAGGTCATCAACTGGTTGAGCGTATCTGGATTCCCGACATTAAATGTTAACCTGATACCGGGTACGACTATTTCTTATGTTTCTGAAGGAAATGTGGGTGAACAGAATGCCGGACTTATCAGACAGGCAGTAGAAGAATATACAGCAAAAGAGGCTAAAAGTGCTATTGCGGCTGTGGTACGTGCTGATAAGGCTTCCAATAAAGTAGAGGTTGAAGCTAAGATAAAGATAGCTGAAGGTGGCAGTTACCGTGTGGCTGCCTGGTTGCTTGAAGATGGCATTTATGATAATACTCAGGAAAACTATCTCGGCCTGGAAGGTGATTTTTATACACACAATAATGTATTGCGTCAGTCAAGCGCATCGCTTGCTTTCGGTGATAAGCTGGGTGATTCACTTCCGGCAGGTTCCACTGAAGACTATTCATGTAGTTTTACACTGTCATCCGAAAAGATGGATAACTGCCGTGTGGTTATCATGGTTACAGCTCCGGAAGGTGGCGTGTTTGCTGTAGACAATGTAGTGATGTGTCCGCTTAATGATAAGGTTGGATTTGAGTACAAATAATAAGCTGTATGCGATATCTGTTTTTTAAAATACAGCTCTTGTTGTTTGTTCTCTGTGTAATGGCTTCCTGTAGTGACAGCAATGATGAACCGACTGTACAGGAACCGTTTCTGGAAATAACTCCATCGGGGGGAGAGGAAATCTCCTCCGAGGGAGGTAAGCTGACACTTACGGTAAAAAGTAATGTTGACTGGGAAGTGACGAGCAACCAGTATTGGTGCAAGGTGACTGCCGGAGATGCATTGACAGGCAATCAGACACTCAATTTGGAAGTCGAGGAAAACTTGTCGCAAAATTCTCGTCAGGCTACACTCAGTTTTACTTATTCTGCTACGGACGGATCTCATACCAGTGAGGTAACTGTGCTTCAGAAAGGACAGGAGTTTGTTGCAGGAGGAACTTACAAGATTCCCGTGGTGTTTCATGTATTGTATTCCAACCGGAACATGCCTACACAGTATGTTCGTGAAGGACACTTGCAGACAGTGCTCGATGAGGTGAATAAACTGTATAGCGAGTGCAGTCAGGATCTGAAACTGGAATTTGTCATGGCAACAGTCGATCCGGATGGTAATCTGATGGAAGAACCGGGAGTGGACCGTATACCTTGGGCTTCTATTCCTATTGATTGTGAAAAGTTCATGTCTAGTTCTGATGATAAGTATCTCGACCTGATATGGAATCCGGATGAGTATATGAATATTATGTTGTATAAATTCAGTAATAGTGCCATTGCCGGTATTGCACAGTTCCCCTTCCTGCTGGCTCCAGATTATTTGGAAGGTTGTGAAATCTGGACAGGAGGAGCGCTCTCTCAGGAAAACCTGAATCGTCCGCAGTGCATATCAGTGAATAGTGACTATGTATACAACATGGTATCGCTGACACCTGAAACACCTGATGGTGACGATGGATGTGTAGCTATGACCATAGCGCACGAACTGGGACATTATCTGGGATTGCGTCATGTCTTTTCTGAATCTCTTTGGGGATGCCGTGATACTGATTACTGCGATGATACTCCTACCTACGACAGATCTGCTTACGAAAAGCTGGTAGCTACCTATTTGGGCACTTCCAACTTTAAAGATTATTTGGATGAGCTGATACAGAGAGAGAGTTGCACCGACGGTAGCGTATTCGTATCGGACAATATTATGGATTACTCTATTTCGTACTCCAATAAGCTTACGTCCGATCAGGCTGAACGCATACGTTATATTCTTGAAAAAGGTGTATTCGTTCCCGGTCCTAAAAACAGAACGAATGAAACCAAGTCGAGAAGTATCGGAAAGCTTGATTTACCTATGACCATAATGAAATGAGAAAATGTTATTAATTAAAAATTGCTTATGAAAAAGTTTATGAAATGGATGCCGATATCTATGATGATATTGGGTAGTATGTTTATGTTTGCTGCATGTAGTGACGATAACGAACCTACAACACCGGAAGAACCCGGAACAGAAACTCCCGGAGCAAAGGTCAGCATTCAGTTGGGTTATGAAAGTATTGAGGTAGAAGCTGCCGGAGGTTCTGCTGAAGTTACTTATACGCTGAAAAATGCAGGTACAAACCCGAAAATAAGCGGAACTTCTGATCAGGACTGGATTACAGACATTCAGGCTGCCGACGGTAAGGTTACCATGTCTGTTGCTGCAAATACTGAAACTGCAGACCGTACAGCTAAAGTAACATTGACTTATTCTGATGATGAGAAAAATGCTGCATCTGCCGAATTGACCGTTACACAGGGAGCTAAGGCAGAAGAAAAGTTCACTATTACAATTCCTGGAGAATGTGGTTCTACATGGATTCCGTTCGAAATCCAGCCAAAAGACCAGTCAGCTCAATACTTCCTTAACATTCGTCCGGCTGAAGAAATGGAAGGATTTGTCAGTGATGAGGCTTTGTTTAATTCAGATATGAGCTTCTATCAGGAACTGGCAGATCAGTACGGAATGTCTTTGAATGATGTATTGGTAGCAACAGGAGCCCTTGTAAGCGGTCCGATGGAAGATTATCTGTTTACTAAATTGTCACCGTCTACTGAATATTGTATCTATTGCTACGGAGTAGAAAACGGAAAACTGGTTGCTCCTGTATCAAAGGTTAACGCTGCTACAACTGCTGCTGCACCGGTAGATAACCAGATTACTATTGATGTAACTAATAAAATAGCATCTTCTGTAGCATTCACTGTAAAAGTTACTACATTCGATGCTTATGCTTTGGCTATATTCGATGGCAGTGCAAGCGATGCTGAAATTGAATCTGCTCTGATGGGAGAAGATGTAAGTATTTATGCTGGTAATCAGCAATTATCACTCAATACAGCTTTGGAAGTTGGTAAGGAATATGCAATTGCTGCTATCGGACGCGCTGGTAATACAGCAACAACTAAGTTGGTTGTTACTAGATTTACAGCAGAAGAAGGTCAGGTGGTTGAAAACTTGACTTTGGACATGACAGCATTGGCATTTGATGGTGATGAACTCGCTGCACATTTGGGCGTAGATGATTTGAAAGGCAGACCGATTTTGTTCAATAACATCGAAACTAACGGTACTTATACACTTACTTATCCGGTAACAGTTGAAGAATTGGCCGATTTGAGAAAGCAAGTTGAAGAACAAAATCCGGATAAAGAGATTACTGATGAAACTCTCTATACTGTAATTTTGAATGCTTTTGCTGCTTATAGTTCTCCAGATAGACAGTCATTGTGGCTTGCTTCAGAAGGTAGTTGGGTAGTGCTTAGTATGACAATTGATGAGGCTCAAAAGAATTATAAAGTTGGATCAGTTGATATTGAAGTAAATGAAAATACTTACTCACCAGTTGAAGAAATTGACAAGTATTTGGATTTGAATACTTCGAAAGTTCTGTTTAAGAAAGCTGGTAACCTTGATGTTAAAGCTGCCGCAGCTGCTGTCAAGAAGTACTTGGATAAGAAGTATACATTTAAGACTTCTATCGAATCTCAGTCAATGATTAAATCAATGAAAAAATAATCTTTTGGGATATTACTTGCATGGCTTTGTCCGGAATGTTTTTGGACAAAGTTCATAAGAGAAGATAAGGAAAACGTTCCGTCAGGCGTATAAGGCTTGGCGGAACGTTCTTTTTTATGTACTCATAGGTATACAGGTCGTGAGAAAAGATCTGTAATAGTTTCTTCACACGAATCACACGGTTTCTTTACATCGCGTTTATGTGGGTGTAATACCCGGCTTTTACTTTTGTTGCGTCAATTTAGAAACACTTAACTAAAGAATATGATGACAACAAAATTTAAACAGTTCTTATTGTTTTTTATGGTCTTGCTGCTTTCGGCAGGACAAGTGATGGCTCAGGACAACCGGGCTGTCATTTCGGGTATTGTAACCGATGAAACCGGAATGGGGGTTATCGGAGCTGCTATTCAGGTAAAGAATGAATCAACCGGATTTAATACCGGTTCTATTACAAATGAAAATGGTGAATATACCATCAAGCAGTTACCGCTGGGTGGACCATACAGTATAACGGTAACTTACGTAGGCTATGGCGATCAGAAGAAAACAGGATATACACTGAATCAGGGAGATTTGCTCCGACTGGATTTTCAGTTGAAAGAAGAGAGTGTAGTGATGGAGGCGGTAGAAGTAGTTGCAAATTCATTGAAGAATACTATTGCCACTACCGGAGCTGCTACTTCCGTTACGGAACGCGACCTGGCAAAGCTTCCTGTAAACGGACGTAACTTTACTTCGCTGGTAGATCTTTCTCCACTTAGTACCGGCTCCAGCCTGTCAGGACAGCTTGCATCGTCTACCAACTATACCATCGACGGTATGACGGCAAAGAATCCGACTTCGGGAGGTAGTACGACAAGCCGAAACGGTGTGCCGTATGCTATTTCTATGGAGGCTATCCGTGAGTTTAAGGTGGTAACCAATCAGTACGATGTGACCAACGGACGTGCCGGAGGTGGTACGGTGAGTACAGTTACCAAGTCGGGTACCAATACGCTGACCGGTAGCGCGTTTACTTTTGCCCGTGCCAACTGGTTGTCCAGCCCGTATGATATCCGCGGAAACAAGCGCGACAATGACTTTTCTACTTATCAGTTTGGTGCTTCACTGGGAGGTGCGCTGGTAAAAGACCGTGCTCACTTCTTCATTGCATGGGATCATCAGGCAGACTCTCGTCCGCTGTATATTGCCGATATCCAGAGTGCTGCCGATGAAAAACGTTATAGTCTGACCACAGACGTACGCGACCGTTTCTTGCAAATTGCACGCGATAAATATGGAGTATCATCCAATCCTCAGTTTGGTGCTTTCGATAAGAAGCAAAGCACTGATGCCGTATTTGCCCGTTTAGACTGGCAGATCAATGCTACCAATCTTTTGACGTTTACAGATAACTTTGTAAACGATATGAATAATCTGGGATTGGGGGACAATACCTCTATCTGTCTGTACGAAACTTATGGTAATGTACATTCGCTGAACAACAGTGCCATGGCTACCTTGCGTTCGGTAGTAGGTCCGAAAGGAACCAATGAACTGAAGTTGCAGCACCTTTATACGCTGGAAGAATCTATGCCGGGCGATGAGTTGCCTTCTTCCAATATTCCCCGAGCTATTGTCAGCAATGTAGAATCTCAGATTGACGGTAAGACGGCTACTACCAGCATTCAGTTGGGAGGACAGCGTTATTGCCCTGAAAACTTCTACAATCATGTGCTTCAGCTTGTCGATAATTTCTACTACAATACAAACAAAATCAATTATACGTTTGGAGTAGACATGATGTATACACACATGAACTCACGCTATGGTAGTGAAACGAACGGACGTTTCTACTTCAACGGACTGGACGCTTTCGACAATCTGGAACCGTACCGTTACGTTCGTGAACTGTATCTTACTCCCGACGACCGTGTGAAACAAAACATTCTGAATGCCGGTGCTTATGCACAGTTGCAGACTAAGCTTTTCCCGGGATTTGAACTGATTGCCGGCTTGCGTCTGGATAATGCTACTTATTTCAACAAGGGTACGTTCAATCAGACTGTATACGATGAATTGGGATTGAGAACAGACAATGGCTTGTCTACTTTCCAGGTTCAGCCGCGTTTGCAGTTTACCTGGGATATCAATGACAAACATAAAGATATCATCCGTGCCGGTGCTGGTATCTTTGCTTCCGATATCAACAACTATGCCATGATCAACAACATGGTGTTCGACGGTACACGTACTGCTTCGCTGGATATTACACTTGACAAAACAGCTTCCAACTATCAGGAAATGCTGAACCTCATCCGTCCGGATTTCCCTTCGTACCGCAAGGATCCGTCTACAGCACCGGGAGCCGAACTTTTCAATAACCCGAATGTGGAAAAACTTTCTACCATTAACATGAATGGTGCTGACTGTAAGGTGCCGGTTATCTATAAGGCTAACCTCTCGTATACACATTTCTTCAGCGACCGCCTGAAAATGAGTGTAGCCGGATATATGACACTGGGACGCAACAACTATATGTATGTAGACCGTAACATGGTGGATGAACCGTACTTCCGTATCGCTTCCGAAGGAAACCGTGGAGTGTATGTCCCTGCAAATACTATCGACGATAAGGGGGTAGCCGACTGGAAAGAGAGCAGAAAGAGCGACAAGGTAGGACGTGTACTCGAAATGGTAAGTGAAGGTAAGGTTAATCAGTTTGCTTTCGTTATCGACGGTACATGGCGTTATTTCAAGGATGGAGAACTTTCATTCAGCTATACATGGAACGATACAAAAGACAATACTTCTTACAACGGTAACGTGGCAAACTCGGCTACACTTTCTCAGATGGTTGTAGACGATCCGCGTGACTTGAGCCAGATGAGCTATTCAAGCAATCAGTTCCGTCATAAAGTAGTAGTATATGGTACAGCTCCTACTTTCTGGGGAATCAGTGTGGGGGCACGCTTCTCAGGTATCGGCGGTACACGCTATTCACTCATCGTAGGTGGAAATGTGAACGGTGACTTTGTCGATTCAAATGATTTGGCTTATATTTACGATCCGAACGATCCGAATACTCCGCAGTATCTGAAAGACGGTATTAACAATATTCTTTCTAATCCGGATGTAGAGGAAAGTACAAAAGATTATATTCGCAAGAGTTTCGGAAAGGTAGCCGAACGTAACGGTGGAGTAAACGGATTCTACGGTACACTCGACTTGCGTCTGGCTAAGAAATTCCAGTTCTACAAGAAACACAGTCTGGAACTCTCGGTCGATATATTCAACGTACTGAATATGCTGAACAAGGACTGGGGTGCAGGACATAACTTGGGAGCTCAGAAGATTTATACCATCAAGAGCTTCGATAAGGAGAAAAAAGAGTATGTATACAATGTCAATGCAAATACCGGTGTGTCTAGTCTGAACGGTACTCCTTATCAGGTTCAGATCGGGTTGAGATATGCGTTCTGATAAACAAACTGAAAATAAATAACGATGATTATGAAAACAAGAAATTTACTGATGGCTTGTGCCTGTGCACTCTTTACACTGGCAGGTCAGGCTCAGACACAGGTGATCGCTCACCGCGGATTCTGGAAAGCAGAAGGTTCGGCACAGAATTCTATTGCAGGATTGAAAAAAGCTGCCGAAGCTAAAGTATATGGTTCTGAATTTGACGTACAGCTCACAGCCGACGGAGTGGTAGTAGTAAACCACGATGATGCGATAGACGGACTGGTTATCGGTGAAACGGCTTACGATAAGCTGAAGGACCTGAAACTGAAGAACGGTGAGAAACTTCCTACGCTTGCCGATTATCTGGAAGCCGGAAAGAAATTGCCGGATGTACAGCTGATTCTGGAAATCAAGCCTCATAAAACAAAGGCACAGGAAGACCAGATTGCAGAAACTACTGTAAAAATGGTAAAGGAATACGGATTGGAAAAGCAGGTGGAATATATCTCATTCAGCATGAATATCTGTGAGCAGCTTGCTCGTCTTACTCCCAAATCGGAAATCGCTTATCTGAAGAGTGACATCGCTCCCAAGGACGTAAAGGCAAAGGGTGCTAATGGCATAGACTATCATTATAAAGCATTCGAAAAACATCCGGAATGGGTGAAAGAGGCTCACGAACTGGGCATGAAGGTTAATGTCTGGACTGTGAACAATGAGAAAGACATGAAAAAGATGATAGACCTGAATGTAGATTATATCACGACCGACCAACCTTTGGAAGCTGCTGCTCTGGTGGCAGGAAAGTAATGGCGGAAGCATGGATTGCTCCGATTGTAACCGATTCTAAATAATATTATCACACACAGGAAATAGGGATGTAACATGACATCCCTATTTTTGTATCGTCAAACTAAAAGCAGAAAAACAATGAAAACAACATTTGTGAAAAGCATTATTTTAGGATTGTTTGCTATGGCTTCCGTTGCAACCGTACAGGCTGAAGAGGCCGGTAAAGAGGCTGTCGGTAAAGAAAGCAGTGCTACGGTTAAGGTGCTGGTAGTAGGACTCGACAATGTCAGCTCGAACTACTTTCCTGAAAGCATGATTACTGAAGAAACGGGTATTCCGGAAGACAGTATCGGCGATACTTACAACCGGATTATTACGGACAATATCATCCATGCAAACAAGAATAAGGAATTTGCATTTATCTCTTCAGAGAAATTTGCTGATGCAGAGAAGTTGTTGGGTGACATACAGGTGAGTGGAGAAAACGAAGAGAGTTATGCTAATGTGAGCCAGATAGACAGCCAGAATTACAAGCAGCTGCTGGACGAAGCGCATGCCGATTATGTATTGTTCCTGAACCAGCATTATTTGAAGTGGCAGGAAAAACCTTTGCGCACATTGTTCCACTTTGTGAGCTACTCGCTTTACGACAAAAACCAGAAAGAAGTGACGAAAGGTAACAATTACTTTACTTGCATGAATCTGGAGAAAGCTGACAAACTGAGCAAGGCTAGCCGCAAAAGTTCATCGAAAATTGCATCAACTATCATAAAAAGCATCGATAAATAGTAGGCACGATATCGAGTTTCCGAAATATACACAACAAAAATGCCGCAGGTCGTACGTGGAGTATCGCCTGCGGCTCTCTTTTTATATAGACGTATATCGTTTCGGGTTGTATTACAGCGTAAGTGGAATACCCCGGTAGAAATCGAGTATCTTGGTGCGGAACAGGTAGTCGTATTTGGCCTGAAGACGGTCGGAAACGGCTTTCATCCAGGCCGTACGCGATTCGTTGTACTCCGTAGCGTTTGCCTTGCCGTTGGTGTACTTCTCTTTCATCAGCAGGAAGGAAGCCTGTGCCGCTTCGTCGGCTGTAAGGCTGCTGTGATACTGGGTTTCGGCGTTTACGGCATTGTAGTACGCCTGCTGTATTTCTTTGTAGAGGGTCTTTTTACTTTCCTCCAGTTGCCAGTAGTATGTATGTTGCTGGATACGGGCGCTGCGTACGCGATTACGGGTTTCAAAACGGTTGAAGATAGGAACGCTGAGCGAGAAACCGATATACTGGCTGAAGTTGTCGCGCAACTGTGAACCGAAATTACCGTTCTCCATGCCCGAGACATTATAGAAATTGGTACTGATACCTGCTCCGAAGCTGAGTTGCGGATAATAGGCTCCCTTAGCCATGCGGATGCTCTTTTCTGCTCCCTCCAGCCGGTACTGTGCTGCCTTGACGGAAGGTTTGGTCAGAACCGCTTCGGCATATACCTCGGCCGGTGATGTCTGTATCTTGAGGCCGGCAATGGAGTCGGTAGCCGGTGATACGATTGCGAAATCATCGGGAGAGGGAAGCTCCAGCAGCTGGCTCAGGTCGAGCAGCGAAAGACGCCGGTTGTTTTCTGCCTGTACGGCTGATAGTTCGTCTTGTGCCACACGAGCCTTGGCTTCATACCATTCGGCTTGCGAAGCCTTTCCGTTTTTGTAGAAAGCTGTTTTCTGCTCCAGCATTTCCTTGCTCAGCGCAAGCTGTTCGTTGGCTACTTTCACCAGTTCTTCATTGAAAAGCACTTGCAGGTAGGCCGAAGCTACCTGTATGCTGATATCTTCTTTGGCTTTGTTCAGGTCTTCCATTGCCGCTTGCAGATTCAGTTTCGAGAGTGCTACGTTGTTTATTTTCTGAAGTCCGCTGAACAGTGGAATGCTGGTACTCAGGTTCAGTCCCGTATTTTGGGTGTTGAGGCTCTGATAGGTATTGTCTGCCTGAAGACTCCGGCCGAAATTGAATGAGTGCGATGCGCTTCCGTTCAAGTCGGGCAGGAAACTGTTTTTGGCTGTGCTCAACTCTACTTTACTCTGCTCGCGCTGGGCTTCCTGTAGCTTGATGGTCAGATTGTTTGCAATGGCATGGTCGATACATTGCTTCAAGTCCCATTTCTGCTGGGCATAAGCCGGCATTGTGACAACGGAAGCTATGATAAATAATTGTTTCAGTTTCATGATTGCATAAAGATTAGTCTTCGTGTTTCAGTCCGCGGACAAGTTCGCCGGCACTGACACCTTGTTTGATTTCCATTTTGATTCCGTCGCTGATACCGGTCTTGACAGCACGGCGTACGAACTTCTGTTGCGGAACACTGTCGGTCAGTACGTAGACAAAGGCAGAATCTCCCGAAAATTCCAGTGTGCTTTCCGGTACAGCCAGTACATTATCTGCACGCTGAAGCTCCATTTCGGCATTGGCACTGTAGCCCGAACGGATGGTGACACTGTCGGGAACGGTAATGGCTGCCTTGATTTCAAACTGGTTGGCTCCGTTGTTTTCTACGCTCTTGGGCGAGATATATTCCAGTATGGCATCGAATTTCATGTTCTGCAAGGCTCCCAGAGTGATTTTTACGGGGATTCCCTCACGGATATGTCCTACTTCCGTTTCGTCTACGTTGCCACGGAAAATCAGGTCGCTCATATCGGCTACGGTGGCGATGGTCGTACCGTCATTGAATGTGTTACTCATGATAACCGAGTTTCCCACCTTGATAGGTACGTCCAGTATCAGACCGTCGATGGTAGAACGGATAAGAGTGCTGCTGAACGAAGCACTGTTTTTGGTGATACCTTCTTTTACAATCTCCAGATTATCTTTAGCTGCCTGAATCTCTTCACGTGCCTGACGGGCAGCCAGCAGTGTCTTTTCGTATTCCTCGTTGCTTACCAGCTTATCGTTGTAAAGCTTTTCCATACGTGTCAGGTCGGTTTCTGCCTGACGTCCGTTCATTTCTGCCAGGCGGACACGGCTTTCGGCAGAGTTCAGTTGTCCCAGTTCGGGGATAACCTTTACTTTGGCTATGACTTCACCTTTCTTTACTTTCTCGCCCGCTTCTTTGTATACTTCGGCAATGATACCCGAAATCTGTGGCTTGATCTGTACCTCGTCGCGCGGTTCAATCTTTCCCGTTGCTACGGTAGTCTGTACCAGATTGGTGGTTTCTACTTTCTGAATGTCGTACTTCGTGTCTTTAGGCTGTGACTTCTGATACAGGAAAACGAATGTTCCTATAAATATCAGTGCGATGAGCACCAATATGCCTATTTTGATATACTTCTTCATATAAATTGGTTTATGTTTTTATTTCTTCATTACTAACAGCAGGTAAGCGTTTATTCGTCGCGTATCGCCTCTATCGGTTTGATAGCCATGGCGCGGTAAGCAGGAATCAGTCCTGCAAGCAGTCCCAGAACAACAAGCAGGATGCAAGCTCCGACAGCCTGCCAGAAACTGATAAGGAAATGTGCCGGAAGTCCCGGTTCCGAAGTGGCCGTTTCTACAATGTTGAGCAGGAAGACGGCAAACGATATGCCCGCCATACCGGCCAGCGTAGTAAGTACCATACTCTCCAGCAGAATCTGTTGCAGAATGTCGTCGGGACGTGCACCGATGGCGCGGCGGATACCGATTTCAGTTGTCCGTTCCTTGACGGTTATCATCATGATATTGCTGACTCCGATGGCTCCGGCAAGCAGTGTACCCAGTCCTACGAGCCATCCCAGCATCCGGATGCCCGTAAACAGGTTGTCCATCATGCTGAACATTGCTTCTGCATTTACACGGATGACAGCCTGTTCGTCGTCGGGATGAATGGCGTGTGCCAGCTTGATGGTACGTTCCACATCCTTTTCCACCTGACTGATGGAATATCCTTTCTTGGCTGTATATCCCAGCATGTCGATTTGCTTGCCACGGTTATAGTTCTGCTGCATGGTGGTGAACGGGATAACCACCGAGGTTTCCGACTGTCCGTTGACCGACATGTTGCCTGTAGCCTCGTTTACGCCTACTACACGGTAATAGATGCCATTTATCTCGATGAATTGTCCGCACGGATTGTCTTTCTTGGGAAAGAGCGTTTCGTATATACGCTTCCCGATGACGCACACCTTCCGGCGGTCGCGTATGTCGGTTTCGTTCAGCGAACGTCCCATACGGATAATCGGTTCTTCTATCTTGTTGTATTCCGGATAAAGTCCTTTCAGGGTTCCCGACAGCGTGTATTCCTCGCGTACGATATTTACTCCCCATTGTGCGATGGTGGCAGTCACCACATCGATGCCTGGCACAGAGTTGCGTATGCGTTCCACATCCTGATTTTCCATGTTCCACCACCTTCCCTGCTGAAAACCCTTGTAGGCTTTCGAGGTCTTGTTTGTCGCCATAAAGCCGGAATTGGTGGCGAATCCCTGAAACTGGCGTGAAAGCATGTCCTGCATACCCTGAGCTCCGCCCATGAGGGCAACCAGCATGAATATTCCCCAAAAGATACCGAAGGCAGTAAGCACGCTTCGTGTCTTATTACGTGTAATGGTAAGGAGGATTTCCTCCCAGGTGTCAAAATCTACTCTTCTCATGTCAGTCTGCTCTTAATGCTTCAATAGGACGGATACGGGCTGCCTTACGTGCCGGAAAGAGTCCGGCAAGCGTACCGGCAATTATCAGTGTGAGTGTGGCCTGAACAGCTATGCTGAGGTCTACTGTCGGGTTTTCGAAAACCGTTACGCTGAACACACCCGCATCGACGGTCTGTCTGCCTGCTATCTGATTCATATATTCTGTGACGGCAATGCCTGCCACCATGCCGATATAGCCGAAAAAAGTAGTGATGGCCACACTCTCCGAGATAATGAGCCACAGGATAGACATCGGTTTGGCTCCCAGAGCTTTCCGGATGCCGAACTCGTGGGTACGTTCGCGTACGGTGATAAGCATGATATTGCTTACCCCTACGATGCCGCTCAGCAGGGTGAATATACCGATTACCCAGATAGCTATGTGCAGCATATGGGCTGCCGATTCTTGCTGGAGATATTGAGTGAAGCGATTCCACATCCAGATGGCACTCTGGTCGGTAGGATCGAAGTTTTTGTGGAGCCCCATGGCACGGCGGTAGCTCTGCTCGAATTTCTCATTGGTGACTTTGTCTGTCAGCCCTTGCGTAGTGAATGTCAGGTTGTCTATACTGTCGCCCTTGCCGTATACAAGCTGAAGTGTCGTGAAGGGAACAAGTGCCGAGGGCGAGAAACTGTTCTGGTCGGTGTAGATGCCTATTACCTGATAGGCCACTCCTTGTACATCGATATACTTTCCTATCGCCTGGGTACGTGGAAACAGCATCTTGACAGTCTTTTCGTGCAGTACGATCATCTTCCGGCGTTCCTTCATGTCGCGGTCGTTGATGAAACGTCCCTGTTTCAGTTTTACAGCTTCCAGTTCCGTATAGTTGGGAAAGACGCCCTCCAGCGAAATGGAAACGTGTTCCTTGCCGAAGGTGAGGATGGCGTCGCTCTTGCTGATGCTGGCTCCGGTGGTGATGACTTTATCGGGGAATGCCTCTGCAGTAAGCTGAAGATCGCTTTCGTTCAGCGAGAGTCTTCGGCCTTCTTTCAGTCCGTTGAACGGTTTCGATGTATATCCCGGATAAATTTTGATAGAGTTCATTTTCATGTTCTGCGATTGTCCCTCGAAAGCATGGATAAGTCCGTTTCCTGCCCCCAGCAATACAATCAGCATGAAAATTCCCCATGCTACGGAAAATCCCGTCAGTATGGTGCGCAGCTTGTTGCGCATGATGGTTCCGTATATTTCCTGTATCAAGTCGGTCATGGCTGGTTCTGTGTGCGTTTATTTCATAAATCCGTTCTTGCCGAAAGGAGATGCATTGTGGTCGATGTTGTCTTCTATCCGCTCTATCACTCCGTCTTTGATGTGGATGATTTTGTTGGTCTGGTTGGCTACTCCGCTTTCGTGCGTCACAACCACGATGGTCAGTCCTTCCTTGTCGTGTAGCTCCTTCAGGATGTTCATTACCTCCACCGACGTCTTGCTGTCGAGTGCACCCGTAGGTTCGTCGGCAAGGATAATCTGAGGCTTCGATATCAGTGCCCGGGCTATGGCCACACGCTGCTTCTGTCCGCCCGAAAGCTCGTTGGGCAGGTGGTGTGCCCATTCCTTCAGTCCCAGCTTGTCGAGATATTCCATAGCCAGTTCGTTTCGTTTTTTTCTGCCCACTCCCTGATAAAACAGCGGCAGTGCCACATTTTCCATGGCGTTCTTAAACGAAATCAGGTTGAACGACTGAAAGATGAATCCGATCATGCGGTTCCGGTATTCCGCCGCACGGGTTTCGTTCAGATTTTTTATTAACACATCGTTCAGGTAATACTCGCCCGAATCGTAGTTGTCGAGAATCCCTAATATATTTAGTAAGGTAGACTTTCCCGATCCAGAGGCCCCCATAATAGAAACGAATTCACCTTTCTCGATGCGGAGATCTATGCCTTTCAGCACGTGTAGCGGTGCTCCGTTGTGATATGTCTTGTTGATGCCTTGTAAGCGTATCATGATTAAGATTGATTTGTGTCAGGTTACGTGTCGTTAGACGCGGCTAAGATATAAAAAGTTACACGAGGGTTGAATAAACTTATAAAAAAATTTGTTCGGTTTTCTCCGATTGCGTACATTTGCCACATATAACTAACCTTTAACAATTTAATGTCATGACAATAAATATGGAAAAACCCTACGTGGTGGGAATGGACATCGGTGGTACTAATACTGTTTTCGGAGTAGTAGATTCTCGTGGTAATGTATTGGCTTCCGATTCTGTAAAAACACAGCAGTACGCTGAAGTAAACGAATATGTAGACGCTGTATGCAAGAAGCTTCTTCCGTTGCTCCAGCAGTTTGGCGGTGCAGAAAAGATTAAAGGTATGGGAGTAGGTGCTCCTAACGGTAACTATTATAGTGGAACAATCGAATTTGCTCCGAACTTGCCATGGAAGGGAGTTATTCCTTTGGCTGCTATGTTCGAAGAACGTCTGGGTATTCCTACAGCACTTACAAACGATGCAAATGCGGCAGCTATCGGTGAAATGACATACGGTGCAGCACGCGGTCTGAAAGATTTCATCATGATTACATTGGGTACTGGTGTAGGTAGCGGTATCGTTATCAACGGTCAGCTGGTTTACGGTCACGATGGTTTTGCTGGTGAACTTGGCCATGTTGTTGTTGATCCGGCAGGACGTCAGTGCGGATGCGGACGTAAAGGATGTCTGGAAACTTACTGCTCGGCTACAGGTGTGGCACGTACAGCTCGCGAATTCCTCGTTGCACGTTCTGAACCAAGCTTGTTGAGAAACATCCCGTCAGAAGAAATCCAGTCGAAAGATGTTTACGATGCAGCTGTAAAAGGCGATAAGCTGGCTTTGGAAATTTTCGAATTTACCGGTAAAGTTTTGGGTACTGCATTGGCTAACTTCGTTGCATTCTCTAGCCCTGAAGCAATCATTCTCTTCGGTGGTCTGGCTAAATCGGGTGACTATATCATGAAGCCTATCCAGAAAGCATTGGAAGAAAATGTATTGAATATCTATAAAGGAAAAACAAAATTGCTTCTTTCTCAGTTGAAAGATGCTGATGCTGCCGTACTGGGAGCTAGTGCTTTGGGATGGGAAGTAAGAGAATCATAAGATAGAATATTTTGTATTTTAGCATATTTGGGGTCCGGAAGTCGTGAGATTTCCGGGCTTTTTTTATGCTGATATGTATAAAAAAACTTGCCCATGTTTTGTGATAAACGTGGGCAAGTTTTTTATTTTTTTGTACGTTTTTACTTGTCGATTCTGAACCAGTCAACATCTACCCAGCCGCCGTCGTTGGTCTTGATGGCCGGACGTGTGCAGAATGTACCTACTTTGGCACCTATCCATTTGCCTTCTTTCACCTGGAATTCTTTTCCGAACTTGTGGAATTTCTTTCCATTGGTGCTGTAGCTCAACTGACATTTTACCACCAGGTCGTGTCCGCCTTCGCTCTTGCCGATCTTTTCACCCGTAGTAGTGATTTCGGCACGCAGGTAAATTTCATTACCTTTCAGCGGAAGGGTTTCATTTACGGTTTCCTGACCGCCACGATCGGCTTTCTTGCATTCTACCTGAGAGAGAACCAGTCCGTTTTCGGTATTTTCGAGCACGATACCTGCATAGTCCATACCCATAACTACCAGTCCTGTACGTTCGCCTTTGTACTTGGCGATAGGAGAGAACTTCATCTTCATGGTAGCGCTGAAGCTTGGAGCAGGGATTTTTTGCAGCAGCATGTTGGGCACATCCCACAGGCTCTTGTAGTTTTCGGGAACCGGATAAGAATAGAGGCGCAATACTCCATGTTCCTGATCGGCAAAGTACCATTTGTCGTTGATATTGGCATTCCATTGCCATTGCAGGCCCAGTTCGTTTGTATTGAACTCATCGCTTTCCTGCGGGGTACAGATAGGATATGTCTTTCCTACGTTCGGTTTTTTGTAAGTCAGTACAGGTTCGCCACAACCGTCGCCATCCTTGTCTTCACCGATTACAGGCCAGTCGTTTACCCATTTTACCGGTTGCAGGTGAACCAGACGTCCGGCTGCACCCACATCCTGGAAGTGCAGGAACCAGTCTTCTCCGCTTGGAGTATCTACCCAGCCTCCCTGATGAGGTCCGTTGACAGGGCTGTTGCCTTGTGCCAGCACGGTTTTCCATTCATACGGTCCGTATACGTTTTTCGAACGCAGTACGACCTGCCAGCCTGTAGGAACACCACCAGCCGGATGGAAGATATAATAATATCCGTTGCGCTTGTAGAACTTCGGTCCTTCGCAAGTTTCATGTGCCTCATGACCGTCGAAAACGATACGTGACGGACTGATGGTACGGGTAGCATCAGCACTCAGTTCGCATACGGCGATCACACTCTTCAGTCCGGCACGGCTTCCGGCATATGCGTGTGCCAGATATACCCGTCCGTCTTCGTCCCATAGCGGAGTAGTATCAATGATACCTTTGGCAGCCTTTACCAGTACCGGTTCGCACCACGGACCTTTTACGTCTTTAGCCTTTGTCATGAAGATACCCTGATCAGGATCTCCCCAGAATATATAGAATTCACCGTTGTGATGACGGATACACGGAGCCCATACACGGTTGCCATGCTGAGGCGTCACATCTGTATGAGGTGGAAGTGAAGCCGGAACGGCTGCGCTCACGATACTCCAGTTTACCAGATCTTTGGAGTGGAGAATCTGCAAAGCCGGCAGACATCCGAAGCTGGATGAGGTCATGTAGAAGTCATCGCCTACACGGCAAACATCGGGATCGGAGTAATCGGCATATAGTACCGGATTCTTGTATGTTCCGTCACCCTGGTCGGCAACCCATACCTTCGATACATAGTTTTGTGCCTGTACTGAGGGTACGAGGCAGCTTCCCAGTAAGATTGAGAATACGATTGATTTCATGGATTATGGTTATTTAGTTAATAAATTATTTTGTTCGCATTTGTGTGTTATTCACATCGTCTGACTTTTATAAAATACGTCCGGAGTGCCTGAAACCTCCATTCGCTTTGTCTTTTTTAACTTCTGTGTTCCGATGTGGTGTTTATGTTGTGACTATTTCTTGACGACTGTAATTTTGACCGGCTGTTCCAACGCCTTTTTCCATTCCTGTACGTAGGCAAACCATTTTTCCTTGTCGGGATAACCGAAGGTTTCCTTGCACGAGGTGAATGATGTATAGTAGCGGAACGAACTTTTTCCGGGAACGCTGATGGTATAAAGGAAGTTTTCCTTGTCGGATGTTTCTTTTACTACATACTTCTTAGGAATATAAGTAGCCAGTCCTACGGTTTCTTTTTTATATTTCACTGTATCGTTTACCGGCCAGTCTGTACCCCAGCTTGCAACCAGTCCGTTATGGTCGGAAAACATGTCGGCGTGTCCTGTAATGTTCTGCACACCGGTACAGAATACTTCCTTATCCAGCGGAGCATCGAACAGCACATCTACCTGTGCATCGCGGTGTCCGGCATACAGTGTATAGCGGTTTATCATGTTCAGTTCCTTGTTCTGATACTGCCAGCCCTTTACCTCTGCATCGACAATGGTACGTACCGGTCCTGAAGCCAGGATACGCTGTCCGCGTACGGCAACCGGTTTGATAAGTGTAGACTGTGTACCGTCCCATCCTCTCAGTGTTCCGGCTCCGCAGCTGCTGTTTACCTTGATGACATCATCGCCGAAGCCGCGCTTCAACTGTTCGTCGGTAGGGTAGAACTGACTTTCTTCCAGTTCCAGACCTTTGTGGAACTTACCGTACAGGTCGGTAGTCTGTTTCTCATTGAAATAAATGCGGTATGCTACCAGCTCACTTTCGAAAGCCGCTCCGTGGTGATGCTGTACGTTGTAAGTGTCCGAAGCACCGTCGGCATAGATGGCATATCCTTTGGCATATTTGTTTTTCTTGGAAGTGCGGAACAACATTTCGGCATACACACGTGCCGGATATGTTTTGTCGCTTTTAAGACTGGATAGTGTGACGTTGAGTGTCTTCTTGCCCGAAGCCGGCAGGTTGATGACAAAAGCCAGTTCGTCGGCACGGGTGTCACCGTTCATATCGTCGAGCTGTGAGGGAATTTCGTTTGTCCCGTCGAAAACAGTAGCCGACTTGACAGTAAATCCTGCTCCAAGGGAACTGAGATCGATAACGACAGGCTCGTCCACCTTTTCAGCGTTCCACGGATTTTCAACGATGACTTCTATTTTCTTTTCCTGACCTTGTGCCAATGCACTCAGTCCTCCTGCCAGCAGTGCCAGACAGATTGCAGAGAATGTTTTCATAATATATTCAGCATTTTATCGGTATCCGATAAGCTCCGGATATCAGAGAACTTGTCGGAGTAGTATATGATTTTATAATCGGAAGTTCCGAAAAGGAAGAAAGGATCTGTAAACATGAGAACCAAGCTTGCGTGACTTGAACCGGATGTTTACAGACCCTTCGTCGTTCTTATTTCTGATAACGGAAGGATTCGGGTTAGAATTTATACGATTCTGCCTGGTTTCCTACCTTTTTATATTGTTTGTCGCCTACAGTAACGTTTGTTACATTCTGCATTTTCAGATTGTTTCCACCTTTAGTAGTAATGACTTTCACGTTTTTCAGTGTAGCACCATCTGCACGGTTCAGTATTACGCCGTCTTTAGCATCCGACATGGTTACGTTTTCGATGTGGATATTCTTGATAGGCATTTCCGGCAAACCGTTGAACAAGATAGCACGTCCTACGTTCTTTGCTGTAACGTTCTTGATGAAAATGTCGCGGAAAGCAGGAGTTTCTTCTGTTACGGCAGGAATCTTTTGTTCTGTCGGGTTGTTGTAACCGTCGCCTTCACCCGGAGCATTTCCGCCATAGAACAAGTCGAAAATCAATCCTTCGTTCGGGATGTTGATCATGTTGATGTTGTTGATATGGATGTTTTCTACTACACCACCACGTCCGCGGGTACTCTTGAAACGCAAGCCGACATCAGTTCCCAGGAATGTACAGTTGTCTACGTAGATGTTCTTTACACCACCTGACATTTCGCTACCTACAACGAAACCTCCATGTCCGTGCAGAACTACGTTGTTGCGGATGATGACATTCTGGCAAGGTTCACCACGACGGCGACCGTCTTCGTCCTTACCCGACTTGATACAGATACCATCGTCGCCGGCATCGAAGCTGCTGTTCTGAATCAGTGCACGGTTGCAAGACTCCAGGTCGAGTGCATCACCATTCTGTGAATACCAGGGGTTAGATACGCTGATATTGTTGATGGTAATGTCTTCGCAAGAAAGCGGATGCAGACACCAGCTTGGAGAGTTCTTGAAGGTTACGCCTTCCAGCAACACCTTTTTACACTTGATAAAGCTCAGCAGAACCGGACGCAGCCAGTCGCGTATGCTGTTCCATTCTTCATCGGTATTGATTCCTTCGGGCACATTGAAGTTCTTGCATGCCATAGCTCCTTTGATAGAGCCTTCGCTCGGATACCAGATACGTCCTGATTCATCGAGCACACCACCCGAAGCCACCAGCTTTTTCCATTGGTTGGCAGTCATTTTGTCTTTCTTTACCGGACGCCATGTATCACCGTTTCCGTCCATCACACCTTTTCCGGTGATGGCAACGTTTTCAGCGTTGAGAGCTGATATCGGTGACTGGCAGCGGCGTGTTTCCAGTCCTTCGAATGAAGTTTTGACGATAGGATACTGTGTGTGGTCGGCTGTAAACAGAACCAGTGCGTTTTCTTCCAAATATAAATTGATGTTGCTTTGCAGTACGATAGGACCGGTAAGCCACAGTCCCGCAGGTACGATAACCTTACCGCCACCCTTTTCGGCTACGGCCTTGATAGCTTTGTCGAAAGCTTCTGTATTGAGCGTAATACCGTCGGCTACAGCACCGAATTCAGTAATAGAACGCGAATAATCGGGAAATACCGGCAGCTGAACCTTATTCATCTGAAATGGCAGTTCACTGTAGATGTTATCGGCTTCTGTTGCATTTTTTGCCGTTACACTGTTTGTGTAGCCCAGAGCAAAAGCTGCGATGCATACTGATAAAGCCCATTGTCTTAAGTTGCTAAATGTAATCATGAGCGCTAATATTTATGTTTATCTTGTTGTTCTTTTACTCTATTTAAATAAAGGTGAGGTTTTCTTGAATGTACTTATTATCCTTAGCGCCCGGCAACGTTCTTTCACAGAAGGTTGACAGGCAGGATAATAAAGACCTTTTTTTAACCTAATTTCTAACCTTAATAAATATTATGAAAAACCTCTTGTTGATGTTTACAAAATTAGCAGGTTCGCATGAAAACGATGTGAACATTTTGATTCAATAGGTGAAAAAAATGTGCAATCTTGTGTTTTTATATATGAAAAATTGACAAAAGATGCATTCTTTGGTATGCAGGGGGGGAATATTGTTCATTTTTCATAGATTCATGCCTGAAAATGTCAGGATTAACAGAATTGTTTGTATCTTTGTCCCAAATTTATAATAAAAAAAGTATGAGTTATAATTTACTGAAAGGAAAAAGAGGTATTGTTTTTGGTGCTCTGAATGAACAGTCTATTGCATGGAAAGTTGCAGAAAAAGCTGTTGAAGAAGGAGCAGTGATCACTTTGTCCAATACTCCTGTTGCTGTCCGTATGGGAGAAGTTTCTGCATTGGCAGAAAAGCTGAATTGCGAAGTGATTCCGGCAGACGCTACAAGCGTAGAAGATTTGGAAAACGTTTTCAAGCGTTCAATGGAGGTATTGGGAGGTAAAATCGACTTTGTACTGCACTCTATAGGTATGTCACCTAACGTACGTAAGAAACGTACTTACGATGACCTTGACTATGATATGTTGAACAAAACGCTGGATATTTCAGCCGTTTCATTCCATAAGATGATTCAGTCGGCTAAAAAACTGAATGCTATCAACGATTACGGTTCTATCGTTGCACTGAGCTATGTAGCTGCACAGCGTACATTCTACGGTTACAACGATATGGCAGATGCGAAAGCTTTGCTTGAATCTATCGCACGTAGCTTCGGTTACATTTACGGACGCGAACATCATGTACGTATCAATACCATTTCACAGTCGCCTACCATGACTACTGCCGGATCGGGAGTAAAAGGTATGGATAAACTGTTCGACTTCGCCAACCGCATGTCGCCTCTGGGCAATGCTTCGGCTGACGAATGTGCTGACTACTGTATCGTAATGTTCTCTGACCTTACTCGTAAAGTCACTATGCAGAACCTGTTCCACGATGGAGGTTTCTCTAGCGTAGGTATGAGCCTTCGTGCTATGGCTACTTACGAAAAGGGTCTGGATGAATACAAAGACGAAAACGGAAATATTATCTACGGATAATATCTGACGGATAAACTGTTTACATGAGAAAATTTATATTCATATTACTAAGCATCGTCGTACTTGTTTCCTGTCATACAGGAGAGCAAGACGGCGATGTTTTGCTTAATAAGAATATAAAGGTTTTCCGTTACGACCGTCTGCAATTTGAGGCCACGGCAATGAACAGCTTCTCGGCATTGCAGAAAATGAGCCTCGACTGTCCGCGTGCTACCAAGATTCTGATAGAAGATGTGCTTATGCTGGGTACAGTAGACGAGCCGGCTATCAACGAACGCTTGTGTGAGTATTACTCGGACACTATTTTGCTCCGGCTGATGCAGGATGCGACCGAGAAGTTCAAAGATATGACTTCCCTTGAAAAGGGATTTACCGAAGGTTTTCACCGTTTGCGGGAAGAGATACCTTCATTTCCCATACCGGCAGTCTATTCGCAAATCTCAGCACTCAACCAGTCGGTAGTGGTGGGCGACAGCTTGCTGGGCTTCAGCATTGACAAGTACATGGGCGAAGACTATCCGCTTTATCGCCGGTATTATTACGACTATCAGCGCCGCTCGATGAATCCGGACCGGATACTTCCTGACTGTTTTACCTTCTATCTGCTTAGCTTATATCCGTTTGAATGGCGTCCGGGACACCGTTCGCTATACGATGTCATCATGCACCAGGGAAAAATACACTGGGTAGTGCGTAAGGTACTTAAGATGAAATCGAACGGAGCAATGCTGGGATATAGCAGTGAAGAAGAAGACTGGTGCAAGGAACATGAGAAGGAAATGTGGAAATGGATGAAAGAAAGGGGACATCTCACGAGTACAGACCCGATGCTGATTCGTGCATATACACATTCCGATCCGAGCATGGTACTCAACGGTGAGAAGATTCCGCCGGTAATAGGCTTATGGCTGGGAATGCAGCTTGTAGAAAAATACATGAAGCAACACTCTGACGTGAGTATTGCCACACTGCTGGAACGTACTGATTTCGGCAATCTGACTTTAGACTGAGCTACAAAAATATAGATTATAGACAATCATGGATACAGCATTATACTTGCTGCCGGTGACTCTTGGTGATACTCCGGTAGAAAAAGTCCTTCCTTCGTACAATAGAGAAATCATTCTGCAGATTCGTCATTTTATCGTAGAGGATGTGCGCTCGGCACGCCGCTTCCTGAAAAAAGTGGATCGGGATATCAATATCGACGAACTGACGTTTTATCCGTTGAACAAACATACCTCGCCCGAAGCTATCTCGGGTTATCTGAAACCGTTGCAGGAAGGAAATTCTATGGGAGTAATCTCGGAAGCCGGTTGTCCGGCCGTTGCCGATCCGGGAGCAGACGTTGTAGCTATCGCACAGCGCAAGAATCTGAAGGTGGTTCCTTTGGTGGGACCGTCGTCTATTATCCTGTCGGTCATGGGCTCGGGATTCAACGGACAAAGTTTCGCTTTCCACGGTTATCTGCCTATCGAACCGGGAGAACGTCAGAAAAGATTGAAGGAACTGGAACAGCGGGTATACAGTGAGCATCAGACACAGCTTTTCATCGAAACACCTTACCGTAACAACAAGATGCTGGAGGATATCTTGAAAGCCTGCCGTCCGCAAACCAAACTTTGTGTGGCTGCCAATATTACCTGTGAGGGGGAATATATCAAAACCAAGACTGTTCAGGAATGGAAAGGTCATTTGCCCGACCTTTCAAAGATACCGTGCATATTTTTGATTTATAAATAAAAATACTATTCGGAAGCACCGAATGCCTTCCACATTTCTGCTGCCATCTGAAGCGTATCCAGTTCCGAGAGCAGGGAAGGACTGTATCTGCGTGCAGCGGTTTCGCTTATTTCATCGAAAGAAAAGAATCTGCCTCCGGTTATTTTCTGCAGGTCTGTTTCGTTCTGGAGAGGGAGAATGTACAACGATACGCGTTGCTGGTTGTCGGCATCGCATGATGTAGTTGTATATTTCAATATAAGCCTTGGGGTAGTATTTTTCGAAGCACATATCTTTTTGGCAATGCGTGCGGCGTATTCGCTGCTCTTTTCGATTGGTCCCTCAAAAGGACTTTCTACAGCAATATCCCACATGGGAGCGTTTTCGTATTTTTCGTCAGGACATCCGGTACGTTGTTTCAGGTAGATTTTTCCGTCGTGTACTACTGCAATGCGCACCAGACTATAACGGAAGTTTTCCTGAAGTGCGAGATGAATTCCTACTACATTGATGACCAGGCACAGCACATAGATAATAACCGGTATGCCGTACATCAGGAAGAAAGAACCGTCTTCCGAAAACAGATGTTCGATATGGTCTACAAAAAGCAGGATAGTAAGATGCAGTGATGAAAGTATTACAATGGTTTTTGCTTCCAGAACAAAAGAGAAACAGTTTCTCAGATGCAGCCGTTCTTGCAGTTCCTTGTAGATTTCGGGAGCTGTGATATGGATAAATGCCACAATGAGCAGCAACAGCTCCAGTATGGGAGTAATGCTTCCGTATGGAATAAATTTGTAGCCTGTAAACAGGCGAAGTACGAAGCAGGAACCTATGCCTATACTACCTAGCAGAAGGAAAAAATTCAGATCCTTCAGGCGTACAATGCCGTATAACAGCAGACCGAGGCAGACTATAAAACCTATTCCCAGCACTATTGTATTTTGGAAAAAATGCAAACATATCAGTGTTGCTATGATAGGCAACAGTCCGAGCGATACTATCTTGTTTCTGTATTTTAATATAAGTTTCATCATCTGCCGTGGTCTTTTTTATAGGTGTAACAAGGTTCTTTTCCGAATTGTTCACTTATAGCGGATGTGTTTTTCGGCATGATAGGAAGAACGTACCAGCGGACCGCTTTCTACTGTGGCAAATCCTTTCTTTTCTCCGGTTTCCTTGTAGCGGGCAAATTGTTCGGGTGTGACATACTCGTGAACGGGATAATGTTTCCGGCTCGGCTGGAGATATTGTCCGATGGTGAGAATGCGGCAGCCGTTTGCCAGCAGGTCGTCCATAGTCTGTTCTACTTCTTCAGGAGTTTCTCCCAGTCCTACCATGATGCCCGACTTGGCCGTTATTCCACTTTCGGCTATCTGGCGGATAACCTCCAGACTTCGGTCGTAGGTTGCCACACTTCTTACCAACGGGCTGATGCGGCGTACGGTTTCCATGTTGTGTGAAATAATATCAGGACGGGCGTCGGTTACCATGCGGATCAGTTCTTCTCTGCCTTGAAAGTCGGGGATGAGTGTTTCCAGTGTTGTATTCGGATTGACTTCTTTTATCGCTTTGATTGTGGCAGCCCAGTGAGCAGCTCCCAGATCAGGCAGGTCGTCGCGGTCTACCGAGGTGACAACGGCATGATCTAGTTTCATCAGACGGACCGATTCGGCTACCCGTTCAGGCTCCTGAGTGTCGAGCGGAAGCGGTTTCCCGCTGAGGGTGTTACAGAATTTGCATGAGCGGGTACAGATAGCACCACCTATCATGAAAGTAGCTGTTCCTTTTCCCCAGCATTCGCCCAGATTCGGACAACGGCCGCTGCTGCATATCGTATGCAGTTTATGTGTATCGACAATGCGTTTTGTATCGGTATAGCGTGCATTGGTTCCGATAGTTATTTTCAGCCATTCAGGCTTTTTTACGTGTTCCATAGTATATTGGTCTAATAATGAGAAATGAGGAATTAAAAACCGCCGCCTTGTATCGGCAGTAGAATTTTTAATTCCTCATGACTCTCAATGTATGATTATAATGTTTATTTCAGCTTTTCGATAAAGAAGTTGGCTACACGGTTCATCAGATGATTGCGTGTGTTGCCGCCGAAGATGCTGTGATTGCGGTTGGTATATACCTGCATGTCGAACTGTATGCCTGCCTGTACCAGTGCTTCACTGTATTCGGCGCAGTTCTGGTAGTGCACGTTGTCATCGGCTGTTCCGTGTATCAGAAGCAGGTCGCCATGCAGTTTCGGAGCACGGAGGATAGCCGAACCGGCATTGTAACCATCGCCGTTTTCCTTAGGTGTACGCATGAAGCGTTCAGTATATACTGTATCGTAGAAGCGCCAGTCGCTTGGAGCCGCAATCGCCACACCAGCCTTGAATACAGGTGTGCCTTCACTCATCGACATCAGTGTATTGTAACCTCCGAAGCTCCATCCCCAGATACCGATGCGGTTTCCGTCGATGTAAGGCAGTGAGGACAGATATTTGGCAGCTTCTACCTGGTCGTGCGATTCTTTTACTCCCAGGAAGCAGTATGTACATTTTTCAAAGTCCACACCGCGTCCGCCTGTACCACGTCCGTCGACACATACCATGACAAAACCTTTGTCGCACATGTAAGCTTCGAACATGCCTCCATCACTGAAGCTTCCGATGCCCCATCTGTCGAGTACCTGCTGCGAACCCGGTCCGCTGTACTGGTGCATGATGACCGGATATTTCTTGCTTGGATCGAAGTTGGCAGGTTTCATCATCCAGCCGTTCAGCTCTACACCTTCGGTTGTACGGAAACTGAAAAACTCTTTTTTCGGCATGTTCAGTGTAGCAACTTCCGATTTCAGTTTCGAGTTGTCCAATAGTGTAGTCAGCTCCTTACCCTTGTTATTGTTTATCGTTATCAGTGTAGGAGTGTCGATATTAGAGAAATTATTGATATAATACGACAGGTTGGTACTGAATATTGCCGAGTTGGTTCCCGTGCGGGTAGAAAGTTTGATAGTCTTTCCTTTGGCATCGGTTTTGTAGACAGCCGTACGCAACGGACTTTCCTCGTTGCTGGTATAATAGAACGTATTGGTTGGCTTATCCCATCCCAGGAAATCCTTCACTTCGAATTTACCTTTGGTAACTTGTTTGATCAGGTTTCCTCCGATAGTATATAAGTATAAGTGATTGTATCCGTCGCGTTCACTCATCATTACGATATTTTCCGGATAGAAAACAATGTCAGAATAAGCCTGTTCCTTGATGTACTGTTCGGCTTCGTCGCGTATAGTAAGCTTGCACAGTGCGCTTCTCGGATTGGCCATATAGATGTCGAACCGGTTCTGGTGGCGGTTCAGTGTCATGATGGCAAGTTTTTCAGGATCGGAAGTAAACTTGATACGTGGAATGTATCCGTCTTCGTCGAGCGGCAAATCCATTTTACGTGTAACGTGGCTCTTGATATCGTATGTGTGTACACTGACTTTCGAATTCATTTCGCCGGCTTTCGGGTATTTGTATTCGTAAGCTCCCGGATAAGTGGCATACTGGCTCTTTTCGGGGGCCATACCTTTGTACCACGGGAAGCTGAACATGGGAACCTGACTCTCGTCGAAACGGATATAGGCAATCATTTTGCTGTCGGCACTGAAGTCGAAAGCGCGGTTGAAAGAGAACTCCTCTTCATATACCCAGTCGGGGATACCGTTCAGTACCTTATTGTATTCACCGTCCTTTGTAACCTGCGATTCGCTGTTGCCGAAAAGCAGCTTCACAAGGAAAATATTGTTGTTGCGTACGAAAGCAACCTGGAAGCCGTCGGGTGAAAACAGTGGAACTTGCTGAGGACCGTTTTTAGAAAGCGGTTCCATCTTGTTGTTTTTCACGTTGTATATGTAATACTCGGCAGTGAACGAATGACGGTAGATGGGTTTCGTGTCTGTCTGAATCAGAATCAGCTTTTCGTCGGGCGACATGATATAATCGTCGAACGACTTCACGGGGCAATCTCTTGCCGTAGTAACATCGAATATCGCTTCTACTTCCTTGCCCGTTTTGAACGAGTATTTCACGATACGTTTTTTGTCAGAACTCATCTGCGTGTAATGTTCTCCGTCCAGCATTGGTTTGATGCCGTAGATGCTTTGTGCACGGTAGGTTCCTTGTGCTACATCTTGCAGGCTGACCTTACGCTGTGCCTGTGCTCCGATAACGAAAGCCAGCAGGCAGAATAATGCAATCAGTTTTTTCATTGTGTAGATATGCTTGTTTTTATTATTATTCATACTTACCTGAAGCAAAGGTATAAAAAAATGCAATCCCCCTTTCGTGCGTTACATCGAAAAATGCCGATTGCAGATGTTTTCTCGTTTACTTCACACTTTTTAATAGCTTTGCCGAGGTTTTCGGTAAGGTTTAGGAAGGTAGTATATCATACGTCAGGAAAATACAGCAAGTTTTTATATGAAGTTTTAAAAAAAACGTCGGGTAGTTTTCCATACATTATCTTGATATTTTGCCGGACTTGTCCGGAAGAAAGCTTTCGTGATGCAATGGGAAAATTCGTTTTTCAGGATTTTTTTTAGTTATAAACTTTCTTATATCTTTGCCGTATCTAAAACGATATGAATTTGTATGGGGAAAAGTTTATTTCTAACGGTGATATATGCTGTGTGCAGCCTGTGTTACATGGCAGCGCAAGGACTTGTCAATGTGAAGCACTATTCGGTGAAGGACGGTATGTCGCAGAATACGGTGCAGGGAGTCTTGCAGGACAATGAGGGTTACATCTGGATGGCTACCTGGAACGGACTGGAAAAGTTTGATGGTTATTCCTTTAAAAACTATAAGACATATCCTACAGACAAGGTCAAGCTTCAGTATAACCGTCTGGTGAATCTGCAACTCGGAGGTAATCAGATGCTGGTGTGCCAGAGTTACGACAGAAGGGTGTATCTGTTCGATATACGCCGGGAGTGTTTTGAGGATGTATTTGCCTATCATCCGGAGGTAAAGTTGTGTACGGCTGCCTCGAAAATTATCACCCTTCCAAACGGAATGGTGTGGATTGTAGGTACGAATGGTGATTTGTGGCGTATCGATTGTTTCAGGTATAAAGACAAGGGAGGGCTGGTATACTTGCCTGCCCATTTGGATGCGGAACGCAAACGATACGTGTTCACAGTCTCACTCGATATGCAGGGCAATGAGTGGGTGCTGACAGACAAAGGATATTTTGTATATGGCAATAACGCACTGAAAGGAAATGATGCTTATCGATATACCGCTAGTGTCGGCAAGCGATTTTTCGTGGCAGATAGTAGAAACAAGCTGATGGAATACCTTCCGGAAAGGGGACTGTCTGACGTACGTCTATCTCGTCCGGCAGAAAATATCCGGCAGATTTTTCCTCTTTCCGACGGATTGCTGGGTATATTGATGAAGAGAAGCTTTGCGGTTTATAATCCGGCAGACGGAAAGTCGGTTTCATTGTTACTCGACGAAACTCAGGAGGATTTTCAGCCGGTTTATATTTTTCAGGATTCGAAAAAGAATATATGGGTACAGAACAAGCTCAAGCATATAGTCAGGCTGGATCCGGAGTGCCGGCAAGCTGAGTTTCTGGACTATCCCCGCCGGCAGGCAAGTGAAGATGAAGCCTGTTTTATCCATGAAGATGAGTATGGTCATATATGGGCGTATTCTAATAATGGCTTTTTCTCGTATTACAATCCTAAAAAGCATGTGTTTCAACAGAGCTATATGTTGAACGATGCTACCAAAACGATGTACGAAGGTATTAACCGGGTTTATTACATAGACAATCATAAAAATGTATGGATGGCTCAGGAAGGCGGAATTGACCGTATTGCTTTTCTGAATACAAATTTTGAATATCTCAGCACGTCCAGTGCATTGGTCAGGGGCTTGTACATCGATTCGCGCGGAAGAATCTGGGTGGCATCGAAGGACGGAATGGTGAAGGTGTACGATAAAGATTTCGGATATTGCGGAAACCTGAGTCCTGACGGCAGAATCGTAAAAGACGGTTCGGTGGTGTTTGGAGCTAACATTTATTCTTTCTTTGAAGATAGCCGTGGAAATTTCTGGATAGGAAGCCGCGGTAACGGGTTGTTTGTAGGCAAACCTCGTGGAGAAGGGTACGTATTTAAACACTATCAGATTGAGGAAAACAATCCGGACGGGATAAACTGTAATTCGGTTTATTCTATAGCACAAGACCGTTTCGGGCATATTTGGGTAGGAACATATGAGGGTGGATTGAATCTTGCCGTAGGTGAGCCGGAGAATCTGCACTTTATAAATGTTACCAATAAGCTGAAAAAAAATTATCCCTCCGGGAAATGTATGCGTGTGCGCAGTGTCTGTCCGTTGTCGAATGATGTGATACTTGTGGGTACGACCGACGGATTGATTTCGTTCTCCTCGCAGTTTGACAATCCTGAGGATATTCATTTTTACTTGAATTACTGTGAACCGAACCGTGAGAACAGTTTGAGTGATAACGATGTGATGCATATACTGGAAACTTCCGACGGAGAAGTATACATTACTACCTTCAGTGGAGGAATCAGTCAGGTGGAACTGGGAGGACTGTTGTCCGACAAGATTGACTTTTTCCATTACAATAAGAAAAACGGTCTGCCTTCGGACATTGCCTTTGCCATGGTAGAGGATAACAAACGCAGACTGTGGATTATGTTCGAGAATATTATCTGTAAGTTCTCTCCGGAAAAGCCTGATTTCGAAGTGTATGACCACTTTAATGTCAACTCCAATTTAATTCTTTCCGAAGTACCTCCGGTGGTAGACCGTTCGGGTAACATGTATGTAGGCTGCAATGAAGGAGCGTTACGCATCGATCTGGAACAGTTGAAAAAGACTGCTTATGCACCGAATATAGCCTTTACAAGTTTCAACATTCAGAAACGAGGAGGAATCTCAGTCAGAAACTCACTGGTAAACGATACGTTGACACTGGAACCCGATGAACGTAACATTACGGTTTCGTTTGCCGCACTCGATTTTACCAAGCCTGCTTATCTGGAATATGCTTATCGGATAAAGAATTTGAGTGATGAATGGACATATATCGGAAAGAACCGTTCGGTAAGCCTTGTAAATCTGTCGGCTGGAGATTTTGATCTGGAAGTGAAATCGAACAACAGCGACGGAGTGTGGTCGGATAATATCAAGGTATTGCATATTCATGTGAAACCTACTTTCTGGGAAACTGGTTGGGCATGGGTCTTGTACGTTATCTTGTTTCTGCTGGCTCTGGCCCTGGTTTCGGGTATTGTAGTGTATATATGGGGGTTGCGTAAAAAAATCGGTTTCGAGAAACAGCTTACAAATATGAAACTCCGTTTCTTTACTGATATATCGCACGAACTCCGTACTCCGCTTACGCTTATCGAAGGTCCGATTGAAGAAGTACTTGAACAGGAAAAGCTTTCACCCGAAGGACTGGAGAACATGCAGGTGGCCAAGCGTAATACAGAACGTATGCTTCAGCTCATCAATCAGCTGCTCGACTTCCGTAAGATCCAGAACAATAAGATGAAGCTTTATATAGAGCTGGTCGACATCGTATCTTTGGCCCACAAGGCATACTCCGATTTCGTAGGCATGGCACATCAGTCGGAGATAGATTTCCGTTTTGTCGCACCTCAGGAAGAAATCAAGATTTATACAGATGTAGATAAGGTAGAGAAGGTGGTGTTCAATCTGCTTTCGAATGCTTTCAAATATACTCCCAAGGGAAAATCTATTTCGCTTATCGTCGAGATGCAGGCGGATAATGTACTGATCCGGGTAAAAGATGAGGGAAAAGGCATCGATATCGGAAAGCTGAGCAAGCTGTTCGACCGTTTTGAAACACTTGGAAGCGAACGCTCGGCGGTTTCTACAGGAATAGGACTTTCGCTGGTACACAATCTGGTAGAGATGATGCACGGCAAGATTGAAGTTGATACGGCGTTGGGACAAGGAAGTACTTTTACTGTTTCATTGCCTTTGAGGGCTGAGGCTTATCGCAATGACCAGAATGTAGAGTTTATATTGGATGACGGCAGCCGGGATGTTTCTTCCGAAGTTCAGATGCCCGAAGAACTGGAAGATCAGAAGGATATAACGATATTGGTTGTAGAAGATAATGATGAGCTGCGTCACTTCATTGTTCATATCCTTCAGAAAGAATATCGTGTACTGGAGGCTCCGAACGGACGAATCGGACTGGAAAAAGTTCTGGCAGAAATGCCCGATGTAGTGGTTAGTGATGTCATGATGCCTGAAATGGATGGTATTGAACTGCTGAATGCTGTCAAGACAAATCATAATGTCTGCCATATTCCTGTTATTATCTTGTCGGCAAAGGCTTCGCTGGACGATCGTATAAAGGGACTGGAGTATGGTGCCGACGGATATATTACGAAGCCGTTCAGTTCTGCTTATTTACGTGCACGTCTGAAATCGGTATTGTTGCAGCGCACTCACCTGAAAGATTTCCTGTTGGCAGGACGTAGTCTGGACGAGGTGACCGTAACGGCAACTGAAGAAAAGCAGGAACACCGGCTGGAGGATCTGTCGCCTTCACTTCCGCAAATCACTCATTTTGATGAAGAGTTTATCAAGAATATCATACAGAGTGTAGAAGATAACCTGAATAATCCGGACTTTAAGATAGAGGATCTTGCCGACTCGATGGGAATGGGACGTTCGATGTTCTATCGGAAGATAAAATCGATTCTGAGTGTTTCACCGATTGACTTTGTGAAAGATATGCGTGTGAAACGTTCGGTGCAGCTACTGGAGTCGGGAGAATATACGGTATCGGAAGTTGCCTATATGTGTGGATTTTCTTCTCCTCAGTATTTCAGTCGTGTATTCAAGGCTGCAATGGGATGTACGCCTACGGAATATAAGGAAAATCATTCCACGAAATAATTACATTTCGTGGAATGGTTCTCCGTTTACAGTTACATTTTCGAAACGGATATTTTCAGCTCCTGTTACTTTGTTGATTTCCGGCTTTTCTACTCCTTCGAATGAGCAGTCTTTCAGGTAGATGTTGCGTATCTGAGATTTATCGTCAAATCCGTCAAGATGAAGCACATACTGGCTTTTCTTGCTGGTAATATTTTCCAGGTGGATATTCTCGAAGAGAGGCAGATACGGACCTTCGTCTACATGCCAGTATTTTTGCTCTATTCCTAAAATAGATTGTTTACATTCGCCTACGGTGATATTCCGTACAAAGACGTTTGCTACGTTTCCACCACGCATAGGGTTAGACTTGATACGGATAATACGGTCCAGTTCGGGGCTGTCCATCTGGCAGTTCTCTACCCATACATTATGGCATCCTCCGGTTATTTCGCTTCCTATGGCTACTCCTGCATGTCCGTCCTTCATGCGACATTCGCGTACGATAATGTTTTTGCAGGGAATGTTCCAGTAGCGACCGTCTTCATCGCGTCCCGATTTTATGGCTATGCAGTCGTCGCCCGTGTCAAAGTCGCAGTCTTCTATCAGCACGTTTTCGCACGATTCCGGATCGCATCCGTCATTGTTCGGACCGTGGCTTTGCATTTTCACACCTTTTATGGTTACGTTTTCCGACAGCAGCGGATGGATAAGCCAGAACGGAGAACGGTTGATGGTGAATCCTTCCAGCAGAATGTTCTTGCATTTATATAAATTGATGAACTGCGGGCGGATGCCGTTCGCTTTTTCAAAGACGCGTTCTTTTACGGGGATAGAATCTTCTTTCATCTGGTATAGCAAGGTCTTTTCGTTGACCGTTTCTCCGTTTTCTGCCTTAATGCCACGGATGCGCTGTTCTGCAAACCAGTTGTCCGTACTAGCCTGTCCGTCTAGCTTCCCCTTTCCGGTAATGGCAATATTGTTTTCTCCGTATGCATAAATCAGCGGAGATATGTTATGGCAGTCGATGCCTTCTATACGTGTAAGTACGGTTTCGAACAGATTGTAGTCGGTTGTAAATTTCAGAATGGTACTGTCCGACAGGTGAAGGTTGACGTTCGATTTCAGGCGGATAGGAGCCGTGAGAAACTCGCCGTCGGGAACGAGTACGGTTCCTCCTCCTTGTGAAGAACAGGCTTCGATGGCCCGATTAATCGCATCGGTGTATAGTGAATCTTTTCCGTTGTAATAATCGGTTATCACATACGTCTTGTCGGGAAAAGTTGGAGGAGAAATCTGGTTGTACACCTTTTCCATCTCCTTCCATGAACACGGTTCTGATGTCTGGCAGGATATACATGCAGCGGCTGTCAGCAGTAAACCGCTTAAAATTGAAGTTTTCAGGATACGCATAAGATACAATTTTGAGTGTTGTTCACAAAAATAGCCCGTATACCAGAAAGCCTTGTATAGTATTTATGCAATTCGTTGTACAATTTCTCTGCAAGGTATATTTATGTACGATTGACTAATGTTTGTACATCATAAATCAATTTGTGCAACTCCGTATACTCGCCTTTCCCTAAATTTGCTTCCGAAACAAGTTCTAAATTACTTAACATTTAATATTATGAACAGAAATTTTAAAAGAATCCTCTTCAGTGCATGTCTGCTTGCTGCTTTGGGAGGAACAGCATGTTCGGATGATACACCAGAACAGCCTGCTGGTGGAGGTACAGAGAGTGGAGAAACCGAGGAACCAGGAGGTGAAGATAATCCTGATGGACCTTTGCAGATGGATCCGGTAGAGTTCGCTGCATTTCCGGGTGCAGAAGGGTATGGAAAGAATACCGTAGGCGGACGAGGAGGAAAGGTTTATCACGTGACCAGTCTGGACGACGATGCCAACAATCCGGCAGAGGGAACATTACGCTGGGTATTGAAACAGAAAGGTGCAAAGACAGTCGTGTTTGATGTTGCAGGAACCATTCATCTGAAAGCCGACTTAAAAACCAATAACGATAATCTGACTATTGCCGGACAGACTTCTCCGGGAGGTATTTGTCTTGCCGATTATGCTTTTGTCATCAATTCGAATGAAGTAATCATCCGTTTCCTTCGTTTCCGTCCCGGAGATGACAGTGGAAAAGAACCCGACGGACTGGGAGGTATGGATAAAAAGAATATTATCATAGACCATTGTTCAGTGAGCTGGAGTGTGGATGAATGTCTCTCTGTGTACGGTATGGAGAACTCTACCGTGCAGTGGTGCATCGCGGCTCAGGCACTTCGTGTATCGGTTCATGGCAAGGGTACACATTGCTACGGAGGAAACTGGGGTGGAAACAAAGCTTCCTATCACCATAACCTGATAGCACATTGCGAAAGCCGTGTTCCTCGTCTGGGCCCGCGTGCCAGCACACAGCTTAATGAGTATGTCGATATCCGGAATAATGTATTCTATAACTGGGCAGGAGAGGGCTGTTATGGAGGAGAGAATCAGCATGTGAATCTTGTTGATAATTATTATAAGCCTGGTCCTGCTACTAATTCGGGTAGGGAGACCGATCGTATTCGCTATCGTATAGCCAAGATAGGCGTTCGTACTCTCGATTATGTGACTGAAGACGATGGTTCTTACAACGACTGGTATCCTTCCTTGCATAAATGGGGAACTTTCTATGTAACGGGAAACGTGGTGGAAGGACACGATGATGTTACGGCAGACAACTGGACAAAAGGTATCTACGCACAGCAGGAAAACGGCAGTAAGGTAGATAATCTGTGGACTGAAGAAACCATGAAGGCTATCCGTAAGGAGTCGCCGGTAGTCGATCCGGTAATGACAACCGAGCATTCGGCACAGGAAGCTTATCAGGCGGTATTGAACTACGCTGGAGCCTGCAATTATCGGGATGCAATCGACGAGCTTGTCCTTTCGGATGTCAAAGAAGGAAAAGCTACGTGTACGGCTTCAGGAAATAAGCCTGGATACATCAACGAACCTGAAGATGTATTGCAAGCATTGTCCGAACTGGGTGACAATCCTTATCCGGAACTTGCGAAAGATACCTCGCGTGATGTGACCGATACAGACGGCGACGGTATGCCTGATGCTTTTGAAACGGCATACGGGCTCGATGCCAATAATCCGGATGACGGAAATGCGAATACACTCGATCCGGCTGGAAAATATACAAATCTTGAAATGTATCTGCATAGTCTGGTGCAGGATATTATAAAGAAACAACAGCAGTAATTTCTGGAAATAGTTGTTGATTAAGGCATGGCGTTATTGGTTGCTGTACGATTTATCGTCCGGCTGCTGATGGCGCCATTGCTTTGTCTTGAAAAATAGTCCGTATGTCATGCAATATTTATTCATATCGCCGGTTTGCCTAAATAGTATACATTGTTTACTTAAATAATGCACGCCTTTTCTTCAGGGGTATCTTATTTTTGCGTTATCGAAAACAGCAGGAATAAAATCTGATAGTTATGAAACATCCGTTATTTTTATTAATCTTATTATTGTTTTTCCCAACTGGAACGATGATTGCAGCTGACGGTGGAACTGCTCTTCCGGCTTTTCCGGGAGCTGAAGGATTCGGAAGATATACTGTCGGAGGAAGAGGGGGTAAGGTATATCATGTTACCACACTCGAAGATGGAGAGCAGGAAGGAACTCTCCGATATGCTGTAAATAAGAAAGGGGCACGTACCGTGGTGTTCGATGTTTCGGGTAACATTTTTCTGAACCGTCCCCTGCAAATAGTGAACGATAGCCTGACCATTGCCGGACAGACAGCTCCGGGACGTGGAGTATGTATTGCACGTTATCCGGTAACTATCAAGGCAGACGATGTTATAATCCGTTATGTACGCTTTCGGGTTGGCAACGAAAACAAGGGAGAACCCGACGGACTTGGAGCTACCGATCATCGCAATATCATTGTAGACCATTGCTCCATCAGCTGGTCGGTAGACGAAACTTGCTCTGTATATGGAAATGAGAATACTACCGTACAATGGTGTATCATCTCAGAAAGTCTGAATAACGGAGGTCATGCCAAGGGAGCGCACGGATATGGCGGTATAGTAGGAGGAGATCATGCCTCGTTCCATCATAATCTCATGGCACATCATGTGAGTAGAGTTCCGCGTATGGGACCTCGTCCGGGAACACAGACCAGAGAGTATGTGGATATCCGTAACAATGTGTACTACAACTGGGCTGGCAATGGCTGCTATGGAGGCGAAGGAATGAAAGTCAATATTGTAAATAATTATTATAAACCCGGTCCTGCCACACCTCATAACAAGGTGCGTTATCGGATTGCTTCTGTCGGTGTGCGTTCTAGAAAATATTGTTTTAACAAGAAAGGGGAGCCCAACATCTGGCATCCCATGCTGCATGTGTGGGGAAAGTTTTATGTGGACGGTAATGTAGTAGAAGGCTTTCCCGAAGTTTCAGCCGATAACTGGACGAAAGGTATATACGAACAGCTTGATACGGCAAGTGCCGACGGATACTTTTCTTCCGTCACACGCGATACGATACGGCTGAAAGCTCCATTGGAAACAGGTATTGTTACCACTCATACAGCTGCCGAAGCCTTCGAGAAAGTGCTGGCTTCAGCCGGATGTTCCAAATGGAGAGATGAAATCGATGAGCGGATTGTAAGAGAAACTCGTACCGGTACGGCAACTTATATGGGAAGCATTGATAAAAAGGCTGCCAGTTCGCCTGGCATAATCGACTTGCCCGAGGATGTCATGCCTGAAGGAGCTTCATCACCATGGGTGGACCTTTCCGGCGGAAATACCGATTTGCAGGCTCTTCTGGATACTGATGGTGACGGTATGCCCGATGTGTGGGAAAGAAAACACGGACTGGATCCCGAGAATCCGGCAGATGGACCAGCAGTAACGTTAAGTCGTGAAGGATATACCAATCTGGAAGTCTATTTGAATGAAGGCTTATAATCGGATATAAGATATGAAACAATAGATGTGAATATATATAAGGTGGGCGCTTTTTATTTGTTGGGGTGTATATGATGAATATCGTTTAATTTAATTGAAAATCAACACAGTACACAATCTCTATATAATTTGGAAGGCAAACTGATATGCTTATGAAAATGTAATGACAGAAAGGTCTAAGCACCCCGTTGATAGTGTCGGATACGACAGAAAATTTTGTACCACAGCCCGTTAAAGGATGCCTTCATAATCCTTTGCGCCTCTTGGAATTTCTTTGGAAATACAGGAGCGCGAAGGATTTTTTTTTGAAAAATACGGGCAGAAGTTCTGTAAAGCATCAGCATTTTTTGGGGAAAACATGAGCATCTTTTAGAAGAAACATCAGCATGTTTTGGGATAAGGTTTCAATGTCTTTTATGGTAACTTACTTAGTCTTTCAGATAATTTAATTAAAATCTGTGCAGCATTTAAGTGAAAATTTCTTTTCTTTATAGAACAATGTTATGTGAAACCAAACTATATGCGATATGAAGAAAGTACATTTGATGAGCTGGCTGATACTGTTTTTCAGTTTGTTTCCATCTGTATTGCAGGCACAGAGTTATAATGAACTTTGGAAAGAAGTAGAAGCAGCCCAAAAGAAGGACTTGCCGAAAACGGTTATTGGTGTAGTTGATAAAATATACACTAAAGCAAAGAGTGAAAAGAACATCCCTCAGATGATGAAGGCCTATATTGTGCGTGCTGAATCACGCATTCAGCTTACTCCGGACAGTGCACAGGCAGAGTACGATGGTATCCGGAAATGGGCAGAAAGCGAAACAGATAGGGTGGGGTGTGCTGCACTGAATCATGTAATGGGTAGCCTGATACTGGATAATCAGCAGTTGGGTACGGAAGATGATGCGATACGGTATTTCCGTCTTTCGCTGAACGACAGAGAGGTACTGGGTAAGGCTTCTGCCAAGGATTTCCGTCCGATGACAACTTCAGGCGAGTTGAGTGAAAAGTATCTGGATGATAATATGTTCGACTTGCTTTCCCGGCAGGCAATTGAACGTTTGTCTGTTTATCGTTTTAATTCCGACAGACTGAAATGTGTGTCGGAAGCATTGTCACTGTACGACGGACTGATTGCTTTCTACGGTGAAAGCAACCGTCAGGCAGCTTTACTGACTAAGGAAGCCCGTTTGTTGTACTGCTGGGAAGGGGCGGGAAGTAGCATCGTACGTGAAGCGCTGACCCCGGAGCAGGTAGCGGAGGAATTGCGTAAGCTGGCAGAAGAATACAAGGATCTGCCTGTCTGTGCCGATGTATATGTAAAGCTGGCCTATGCCTATCGCATGAACAATGAACTGCTTAAGTCGGTTGAGGCGGCACGAGAAGGAATTGAAAAATATCCTAAGCACGAATGGGTGTCTCAGTTGCGTTCATACATTGATTTTGCTTCCAGTCCGTATCTTTCAATGAATATTCCTTTTGTATATCCCAACTATGAGGCGGATATGAACCTGACGTATGCCAATCTGAAAGGAGTGTCTTTCGAATTGTATCGTCTGAATATATCTCCTGCTTCTTCATTGATTCGCGGCAATCTGAAGGAAGAAACGTTGATACAGAATTACGGTACAAAAGTGGCTTCACGTTACTACGCTTTGCCTTCTACCCCCGATTACGAGAAGCGTGATACGGTATTGCATTATACATTGCCCGAAGCGGGAATTTACATGTTAAAGCAAATTCCTCAAGGGAGTGCGAAAGGTATTGATTATTCGTTGTTGTTTGTTTCTCCTTATCAGTGCATCAGTATTCCTGTGTCAGAGGGACGCAAGGAGTTTGTTGCTGTAGATAAACTGACGGGCAGACCAGTTCCGGGTGCAGAAGTGGTTACGTATCGGTTGAACGGAAATGAATACAATGTACTTCAGGTATATAAGACCGATGGTAAAGGCAGTGTTACGGTAGATGTTCCCCGTTCGGGCAGGATTTATTACAATGTTCGTATGGCAGGAAATGATTTCACTGCTATTTCAAGTATAGGAGGAAATGCTTCGTTTGTCAGAGAAACAGTGCAGGGATGGAAGAAGAAGGTAAATCTGTTTACCGACCGTTCGTTGTATCGTCCGGGACAGAAAGTATATGTTTCCGGTATGGTTTACGAACAGAACGGTGATTCTCTTCGTGTGATAAAGGGCGAAAAAAGTTCTCTGAAACTGTATTCTTCCGAGCGTAATGTAGCCGAATATACCGTATCGACAGACGACTTTGGCGTATTGTCGGGTGAATTTGTGCTGCCACAGAACCTGCTTCCCGGTACTTATTATGTGTCGATGGATGGAGCTTCTGCCATTATCAAGGTAGAGGAATACAAGCGTCCTACTTTCGATGTGGTCTTTACTCCGTACGAAGATACATATAATATGGGCGATTCCATTGTGGTGAAAGGAGAAGCAAAGACATTTGCCGGAGCACCAGTCCGTATGGCAAAGGTAAAATATACGATATCCCGTTCGGAATATATGTGGTTCCGTATGGGAGGTATGAATAAGGTAGAGTTGGATAACGGTGAGGTGCAGACGGATGCTGATGGTAATTTTAGTGTCCGTGTGGTGCTTACTGCCCCGGAAACAACCGGAAGGGATATGCTGGAGCACCGTTATTATGTATATGAAGTACAGGCAGAGGTAACCGATGGAGCGGCTGAAACACAGACAAACACCTTGTCACTTCCGGTGGGTAAGCAGTCGTTGGGCTTGCAGATACGCGGACTGTCGGGTATGGTCATGCGTGAGAAACAGGAAAAGGTGCAGTTTATGGCATTGAACCTGAATGGAACTCCTGTACAGACAGAGGTCGCTTACCGTGTGTTTGCATTGGATAAAGCAGGCAAGAAAGCCGGATTGCAACTGGAAGGCAAGGCAGAAGCCCAACGTTCGTTTGTTCCTTCCGAATTGCTTGCATTGCCTTCGGGCAGATATCGCATTGAAATTTCTGCAACGGATGCGCAGGGACGAGTATGTACGGCAGAGCAAGATTTTACATTGTTCTCGCGTCTGGATACACGACTCCCGTATCCTGCTGTCGACTGGTTCTATCAGGATGGAACCGAGTTTAACGAATTGGCTCCGGCAACTTTGTATGTGGGAACCAGTGAAAAGAATGTGTATCTGCTGGTCGATGTGTACAGTGGAAGCAAACGGATCGATTCTCAGCGATTGACACTGAATGATGAAATCAAGAAATTCAGTTATCCGTATCGGGAGGTGTATGGCGATGGTATTACCGTAAACTTTGCTTTCATGCGGAATGGCAGCCTGTATAGCAAGCAGGCGACAATCATCCGGTCGGAACCGGAAAAGAAACTGACATTGAAGTGGGAAACTTTCAGAGATAAGTTGCAACCGGGCAATAAGGAAGAATGGAGCATGCATATTACAGATGCGGCCGGAAATCCGGTAAAAGCTAATGTGATGGCATCGCTTTACGATGCTTCGCTCGATAAGCTGTATCAGCACGACTGGCGTTTTAATCTGTGGTTCTCTCGTCCTGTTCCATGGATTTATGCAGGTATGTTGTCGGCAAACCAGGGAATCGGCATGTTTGCAGGTTTTCCATACGTAAGGACGTACACCGGACTGAATCTGCTGAATGGTGAGTATAGTTCTTTGCTGGTCTTTTCCGGAAATGTTTATATGCGAGGCATTAATCTGGCTGGCACATCAACCCGTATTCTGGCGAAACACGATGCCGGAAATGCCGTAGAGGTGAAATATCAGCCTGCCATGACTGTTGAGGAATCGGCGGTTGTCGCCTCTCCGGATATTGTATCGTCCGGCTTTAAAAAAGAAAGCGGCAGTGCTGGCGTAGAAGAAGTTTTGCAGATTGTAGAAAATGATGCAGCTGTCGAAGGAACAGATGATAAAGAAACGATCATTCCGGTGCGTGAGAACTTTGCCGAAACAGCCTTTTTCTATCCGAATCTGCGGACTGATTCACTGGGTAGGGTAAGTATCGTCTTTACCGTACCGGATGCATTGACCGAATGGAAGTTCACAGGACTGGCGCATACACAGGATGTCGATTACGGCATGCTGACGCAGACTGTGAAGACAGGCAAGCCATTTATGGTACAACCTAATATGCCGCGTTTTGTCCGCAAAGGTGACCGAACCGTTATTGCTGCTTCGCTGGTCAATCTGTCGATGGATAAGATTGAAGGGAATGCCGGTATCAAATTATACGATCCGGTGACAGAAGAAGTGGTTTACGACTATCAGCAACCGTTCAGTGTGGCAGAAGGAACAACGGGAGTCGTACGGTTCGACTGCCAGATTCCTGATAACTATGATATGCTGGTATGCCGGATTACGGCCGAGGCTGGAGAATATAGCGACGGTGAACAGCATTACTTGCCGGTACTGACCGACAAGCAGTGGATGACGGAAACCATTCCTGTCCAATTGAATGGAGAAAGCATGACGGAAGTCGGAACCGAAGACTTGTTCAACAAGCAGAGCAAAACGGCTACCGAACGACGGCTGACAGTGGAGCTGACTGCAAATCCCGACTGGTATGCTGTTCAGGCGCTGCCTGTTATCGGTAATCCGGCAGAAGAAGATGCATTGTCGTGGGCAACTGCCTATTATGCCAATTCACTTGCTGAGGCTATTGTAAAGGCAAATCCCCGCATCAAACAGGTGTTTGATACCTGGATTGCTCAGGGAGGAAGTAAAGAAACGCTTTTGAGTAATCTCGAACGCAATCAGGATCTGAAGAATTTATTGCTGGAAGAAACTCCGTGGCTTTCCGAAGCAATTGAGGAAGGCGAACAGAAACGGCGTATAGCCTTGTTGTTCGATCTGAATTCGATGGACAACCGCCTGCGTACTTCGGTAGAACGTTTGCAAGAACTGCAACTTTCCGATGGCTCATGGAGCTGGTATAGAGGCATGACAGGTAGCCGCTATATTACAACGCAGATAGTGGAGATGCTAGCACGTTTGCAACACATGAACGTGACGCTCGACGGAAAGATCGCTCCGATGTATACACAGGCTTTGCGCTATTTGCAGAACGCAGTGAAAGAAGATTATGAAATGATGAAGAAGGCGGAAAAGGAAGGTGCGAAAAACCTTGTTCCCAACGGGCAGGTGGTACACTATCTGTATGTTTGTGCTCTCGACGGACAGGCTGCTTCGTTGGCAGATAAACAGATAAACGCCTATATGACAGATAAGCTGGAAAACCGTTCGGCTGAGTATTCTATCGGTGAGAAGGCGATGATTGCTCTCATTATGCAGGCTGATGGCAGAAAGCGTCAGGCTCAGGAACTGGTTCAGTCTGTTAAGGAGTATACGGTAAGCACTCCGCAACTGGGAGTCTATTTCGATACACCGAAAGCACCTTATTCATGGAGCAATTACAGAATCCCTGCACAGGTGGCTGCTATGGAGGCTATCCGGCAGATTGCCCCCGATGCGGATATGCTGGCCGGTATGAAACTTTGGCTGCTCAAACAGAAACAGGTTCAGGTATGGGAAAGCGGTATTGCAACAGCAGATGCGGTGTATGCTTTCTTGAATGGCTCCGGTAAGCAGTTGCAGGTGAATGGAAAGATGAAGGCAGTAGCCGGTAATATCGAGGTATGTACTCCGAACGATGCCTTAGGATATACCCGAAAGACGCTGACCGGAACAGATACTCGTGTGGAACGTGTTGTCGTGTCGAAGTCGGGAACCGGTATAGGCTGGGGAGCTGTATATGCGCAGTATCTGGAGGATATGGATAAGGTACTTCCGGCAAAAGGTAACGGCGTTTCAATAGTACGTGAGTATTGGCTCGACGGTAAGCAGGTTTCGCGGAAGACTGCCTTGCATGCTGGAGATAAACTGACTGTACGGCTGACGGTAAAGGCTGATCGCGACATGGACTTTATCCGGATAAAGGATGAGCGTGCGGCATGTATGGAACCGGAAAACCAGTTGTCCGGCTATCATTGGAACAACGGTCTGGGATATTATCAGGTGAACCGGGATGCTTCGACCGAACTCTTTATCGACCGGATGCCGAAGGGTACATATACGCTGGAGTATGAAGTCTATTTAGACCGTGCGGGAAATTATCAGGCTGGTGTGGCAACCATCCAGTCGGTTTATGCTCCCGAGTTCAGCGGACACACGGGAGGACAATCTCTGACAGTAGAATAATTCATTAGAAAACAGTACAGGCTGATGTATTTTCCATATTGGAAAAATCTGCATCAGCCTGTATTTCTTTTTACCGCTGTATCGGCAAATTTATATTAATTCACCACCAACCTTTGTTCGTCTTTGATTTTCTCTTTATCTTTGTTCACTCTAAACAAGTAACACACTGAAAGATGAAACGCATTTTATTTCTATTCAATATATTGTTTGCCGTAGTTTTGGTTGCTCAGGCACAGCCGAAAATAACATTCGATAAGAATGTGCAGGAGTTGGGATATGTGCTTTGGCGCAATCCGGTGACCATTACTTATAATTTCACGAATACGGGTGACAAACCGCTGGTTATTTCGAAAGTAACTTCTTCCTGCGGCTGTACGGAGGTCGACTGGACTAAGTCTCCGATACCTGCCGGTGGAAAAGGTACGGTAACAGCCGTTTTCGACGCAGAGGCTATCGGACATTTCTATAAAGAAGTCGGTATTTACTGCAACGCTTCTTATCGTCCTATTTATCTGGAATTTAATGGTGAAGTAACAGCCGATGCCAGAAATTATTCGTTTACCCATCCTTTCGGGTTTGGTGCAATCCGTCTGGACAAAGATGAAATAGAATTTAAAGATGTCAATAAAGGCGACCATCCTGAATTTAGTATTCTGGTTGCCAATACATCCAATAAAGCTTATTCTCCGGTGCTGATGCATCTGCCTCCTTATCTGAGTGCAAAGGCAGTTCCCGAAGTGCTGGGAAGAGGTAAGAACGGTAAGATTATCGTTACGCTCGATACGGAAAAACTTCCGAAGTTCGGTATTACCCGTACATCGGTGTATCTGTCACGCTATCCGGGCGATAAAGTGGGAAGCGACAACGAAATACCTGTATCGACAGTCTTGTTGCCGGATTTCTCCGGACTGACCGAACAGCAGAAGAACAATCCTCCGCAGATTTCGCTTTCTACTACACAGTTGGAGTTCCCTCCGCTGAAACCGAAACAGAAAAAATCGCAGAACGTCATCATTACCAATACGGGAAAGACCGATTTGGTTATTCAGGATATGCAGGTGTTCAACATCGCTCTAGCCGTCAATTTGAAGAAAACGGTACTGAAGCCGGGTGAATCTGCCAAGCTGAAGATTACCGTACTTGGTGAGAACCTTTCGCGTGTGAAAGGTACTCCCCGTGTACTGATGATTACCAACGACCCGAATAATCCGTCGGTTACCATTCGGGTAAAGGCAAAAATCGTACAGCCTTAAGATATTCTCGTAAGGCTATTATTATCAACTTAAAATACTAAGACTATGGAACACCCTGAGAACAGTGAGGAGTACAAGGGATTGACTGTTAACAAGGGTATAGAACAACCCTCCAGTATAAATCCTTATTTGAACCTGAGAAAGAAACCCAAGCGCCGTCAGTTTACCGTAGGCGAGTACGTGGAAGGTATCGTAAAAGGCGATGTAACCGTACTTAGTCAGGCTGTCACGCTGGTAGAGAGTGTGAAACCCGAGCATCAGGCAGTCGCACAGGAGGTTATCGAAAAATGTCTGCCGTATTCAGGCAATTCTATCCGTGTGGGTATCAGTGGTGTTCCCGGAGCGGGGAAGAGTACGTCGATTGATGTATTCGGCCTGCATGTACTGGAACGTGGAGGTAAGCTGGCTGTACTGGCTATCGACCCGAGCAGTGAGCGTTCGAAAGGAAGTATTTTGGGAGATAAAACCCGTATGGAAAAACTTTCCGTTCATCCAGATTCCTTTATCCGCCCCAGCCCTTCTGCCGGTTCGCTGGGTGGTGTAGCCCGTAAAACCCGTGAAACGATTATCTTGTGCGAAGCAGCAGGTTTCGATAAAATTTTTGTCGAAACAGTGGGAGTAGGGCAGAGCGAAACAGCCGTTCATTCGATGGTGGATTTCTTCCTGCTGATACAGCTTGCCGGAACAGGAGATGAACTGCAAGGTATCAAGCGTGGTATAATGGAGATGGCAGACGGTATCATCATCAACAAGGCTGATGGTAATAACATCGAGAAGGCAAAGCTGGCTGCTGCTCATTTCCGTAATGCACTGCATCTGTTTCCGGCTCCTGAATCGGGATGGACACCACAGGTGCTGACATATTCAGGTTTTTATGGCATCGGAATCAAGGAGATCTGGGACATGGTGTACAGTTATATCGACTTTGTGAAGAAGAACGGATACTTTGATTACCGCCGCAACGAACAGGCTAAATACTGGATGTACGAAACGATAAACGAACATTTGCGTGATAGTTTCTACAACAATCCGGCTATCGCTTCGATGCTTACAGCTCAGGAACAGGAGGTATTGCAGGGAAAGGCTACTTCGTTCTCGGCTGCGAAAAAGTTGCTCGATACATATTTCGGTAATCTTTGATTGCTGGGCTTGCGACGGAGTACATAATTTCTCTGAAAATTTTTGTACGAACTTGCTGAACTTTCGTACAGAAAATAAAAAAACATCGAGATATTTTTGGCAGAAATTGCTGATATTATAGAAACTCTTTCTGAAGGTCTTTTTTAAAAGCCTTTGGGAAGAGTTTTTTATTGTTATCGCTGTGTGATAAATATATCAATAGGTTGATTCTCAGTTGTATTTAAGGCTTTGAAAACTCTGTTGTATCAATGAATAAACCAACTGCTATATTACAAGCGACTATGAGCTTTCGAAAATGTTTTGTCGGACAGAAATGTTTTATTATGCGTTGATCACAGCAAAATCTTCATGGATAGTTGGGCTTTATTACAATTGACTTGGTAGGAAATTTACTTTTTTCAGAAAAAAATAACAGAATATTTGGTTTATAAAATAAACTACTTTATATTTGTGATGTGATAGAAAATAGGAATAAACGCGCGGATTTCTATTTTTTTTGCAGTGGTAGTTTATAAAATAAACTGTTTTATCTTTTAAAAATGTAAGGAGTATGGAAGAAAAGAAGATGTTTACAGAAAAAGAAAGTCTGGAACTGATTTCCCAGATGATTCAAATGACGAAAGAAAATTTGGAACGGGGTAGTGGCAATGTTTTTCTGATTTATGGATATGCTGCAGTAGTGCTTTCTGTAGTTGTATATGCAGCCGTGTATATTACAGGCAGACCGTTGTGGAACGCCTTGTGGTTTTTGATGTTTATTCCTGCCATTGTTATGAAAGTGCTTCAGGTTCGTAAGAAACCTTCTGTGGTAACACATATGGATAAGATGCTTGCTCATACCTGGTGCATCGTAGGATCGTTGTTCGGACTGACTGTTGTGGCCATGCTACTGATAGGTATGGTGATTGGTTCGTGCAATTTTGGCTTGATGCTTCCGCTGTGTTTGCTATATGCGGGTATAGGAACTTCGATTACCGGTCTGATTGTTCGGGTTCCAGCTCTGGTGTATTCACCTCTTGTTGCCTTTTTGGTTGCTGTCTATATGCTGATGGTACTGACAAATGGCGGTAGAGTGGCTCCGGAATGGAATCTATATTTCGGTTTTTCTTTCTTGCTTATGATGGTGATACCAGGACATTTGTTGAATAAAAAAGCCGCTGCTTATGCTTGCTGAACTAGATTCATTGATACACTCGCAACTGCGTCTGGCAATTATGTCTATCCTATTATCGGTAGATGAGGCCGACTTTGTGTACTTGAAAGAGAAGACTGAATCTACTGCCGGTAATCTCAGTGTGCAACTGGATAAACTGAGCAAGGCGGGATACATTCAGGTAGAGAAAGAGTTTGTCGGAAAAAAGACTCGCACATCGTGCCGGATTACAGAAACAGGCAGAAAAGCGATGGAAGAATATGTAAAGGCACTGAAGACTTATCTGGATTTGTAGGATAAGAGAAACACGTTCGGAAAGAAGAAAAGGTAGAGGCCGGAATTCAAATTCAAGAAAGAAGAGCTATTGGTTTAGATGAGTGTCCGATAAACATATATGAATATGAGCTTATCAGCATTGTTCCTGTAGATAACCTGCATAGCTGAATTCTGTAGGATAATTGCTTGTTCATCAATACTCTATCTTTGGATTGAAGATTCTTGTCAGACTGCAATAATTGATTTGTACGCTAATCATCCTAATCTGTAATAAAAAAGGTTCTATCACCCCATAGCGGGAAAATGATAGAACCTTTTTGTATTTTATTTTTGTAATTTACAATCAGAAACCAGCCAGGCTTACAATCTTGTCGACTGCTGCACTAAGTCCGTCAGGATTCTTACCGCCGGCAGTTGCAAAGTGAGGCTGACCACCACCACCACCTTGGATCAGTTTGGCAGCTTCGCGAACCAGTTGTCCGGCATTCAGTCCGGCTTTCACCTGATCGTCGCTCATGGTAACAGTAAGCAACGGCTTGTTTTCGAATACGCTACCAATTACTACGAACAAGTTTTCAGGGAACTGTCCTTTCAACTGGAAGGCAATATTCTTGACTGCGTCAGCTGGCATCGGAAGAACAGCCTGAATAACTTTCACACCGTTGATTTCTTTTGCACCTTCAATCAGCTTGTTCTTTACAGCAGCTTCTTTTTCCTTCATGAATTCTTCCATCTGTTTCTTCAGACCGGCATTTTCTTCGATGTATTTCGAGATAGCGGCTTTCAGGTCGGGAGCGTTGTTGAACAAAGCTTTCAGATCGTTGATAGTATCTTGTACAGTATCGAACATTTCTTCAACCTTCGCACCTGTAACAGCTTCGATACGGCGTACACCGGCAGCAACAGAACTTTCTGAGATAATCTTCACCATACCAATCTTTCCTGTTGCCGATACGTGAGTACCACCACAGAATTCGATAGATGAACCGAACTGTACGACACGTACTTCGTCGCCATATTTTTCACCGAACAAAGCGATTGCACCCAGTTCTTTTGCCTTTTCGATAGGCAGGTTACGGTATTCAGTCAAAGGAACGTTTTCGCGGATTTTAGCATTAACCAGATGTTCTATTTCGCGAATCTGTTCCGGAGTTACTTTCTGGAAATGAGAGAAGTCGAAACGCAAAGAGTCAGGAGTAACAAGAGAACCCTTCTGTTCTACGTGAGTACCCAGTACCTGACGCAATGCTTCGTCCAGCAAGTGTGTACAAGAGTGGTTGGCTGCACAAGCTGCACGTTTGTCTGTATCTACACATGCCATCATCGGAGCTTCCAGATGTTCCGGAAGTTTCTTTGCTATATGGATAGGAAGATTGTTTTCCTTCTTGGTATCGATGATATCGATAGTTTCGAATTCGCTTACCAATACACCGGTATCACCTACCTGACCACCAC
>ERZ791603.56-NODE-56-length-89705-cov-6.085845_pt1 | contig 89705 bp, 67 predicted proteins | sample MGYA00509966_ERZ791603 | MGnify/ENA primary metagenome ERZ791603 (study PRJEB30046, sample SAMN00791931) | human gut metagenome | study: EMG produced TPA metagenomics assembly of the A metagenome-wide association study of gut microbiota in type 2...
TAAAGTGGCACGCGAGCTGGGTTCAGAACGTCGTGAGACAGTTCGGTCTCTATCTATCGTGGGCGTATGAAATTTGCGTGGCTCTGACACTAGTACGAGAGGACCGTGTTGGACCGACCTCTGGTTTACCGGTTGTGCCGCCAGGCGCATCGCCGGGTATCTAAGTCGGGATCGGATAAGCGCTGAAAGCATCTAAGTGCGAAGCCGGCCACAAGATTAGATTTCTTGAGGGTCGTTGAAGACGACAACGTTGATAGGATGCAGGTGTAAAGCTGGAGACAGCAAAGCCGAGCATTACTAATTGCCCGTCAGCTTTCCTTATCCGCGCGGAGCGGATGGAAACAGTCATCAGAAAGGATGATATATACGTTTAGCAGAAAGAAGTGCTGAAATTGCTTGCTTGTGAGTCATGAATACATAAATGATATTCAGGTGACTATTGCACGAAGGTTCCACCTCTTCCCATTCCGAACAGAGAAGTTAAGCTTCGTCACGCCGATGGTACTGCGCAAGTGGGAGAGTAGGTAGTCGCCGTTTTAACAGAAGCCCTGAGGCAGAAATGCTTCAGGGTTTTTTGTATCCATAACCCAGATTTTATTGTATCTTTGCAACTGGTTAAATCTAATTATATTGTTTTTTTAATTATCGAATAAGTATGAGAACACGCATCTTACACCGTTGGAAAACGGTTTGTCTAGGGGGATTATTGGGTATTTCGTCATTATGTGCACAAGCAGATGGAACAGGCTATACGCCCGCTCCAGAGAATCTGCAAGCCCGAAAGGAATTTCAGGATGGCAAGTTTGGCATCTTTCTGCACTGGGGAATTTATAGCATGTTTGGGCAGGGAGAATGGTATATGAATACCGACAACATTGATTGCCATGAGTATGCAAAGGCTGCGTCAGGATTTTATCCTTCACGTTTTAATGCGCAGGAGTGGGTAGCTGCAATCAAGGCTTCCGGAGCCAAATATATCTGTATTACTTCCCGTCATCATGATGGCTTTTCTATGTTTGATACGAAATATTCAGACTATGACATCGTGGATGCCACTCCTTTTAAACGAGATGTGATAAAGGAGCTGGCGGAAGAGTGCCGCAAGCAGGGAATAAGACTGCATTTATATTATTCACATCTGGACTGGACGCGTGAAGATTATTATCCGTTGGGAAGAACGGGGCATGGAACCGGACGTACCTCACATGGAGAATGGGCAACTTATTATCAGTTCATGAATCATCAGCTTACGGAATTGCTGACTAACTATGGTCCGATTGGTGCTATCTGGTTTGATGGAATGTGGGATCAGCCCGATGGCTTTGACTGGAAATTGGAAGAACAGTATAAACTGATTCACAAATTACAGCCTGCATGTTTGATTGGAAACAATCATCATAAAACACCTTACCCAGGTGAAGACTTTCAGATGTTTGAACGTGACCTTCCCGGTGAGAATAAAGCAGGACTGTCTGGACAGTCTGTAAGTGCGCTTCCGTTGGAAACTTGTGAAACGATGAATGGCATGTGGGGGTACAAAATAAAAGACCAGAATTATAAGTCGGTTACCGATTTGGTTCGTCTGCTGGTACGTGCGGCAGGTAAAGGAGCTAATCTGCTGATGAATATCGGCCCTCAGCCTAATGGAGAATTGCCGTCTGTAGCTGTTGAACGCTTGAAAGGAGTGGGAGAGTGGATGTCGAAATATGGGGAAACCATTTATGGCACTACTGCAGGAAATGTAATGAGTGCTTCGTGGGGGACCACTACCCGTAAGGATAATATGCTTTATGTACATCTGTTAGCAGATCGTATGCCTCAGTTCGTGACCTTGCCGGTGACGGAAAAAGTTATTTCTTCTACTTTGTTCGGTACCGGTGAAAAAGTAAAATGGGAGAAAATTCAAGGTGGCATCGTATTGCATACAGAAAATTTGAAACCTTCTGTAGACTGTATTGTGGCCTTAAAACTGAAATAATTTGAATTTAAAATAAGAAAAAAGGATTGTCTGACACTTTAATAGTTGTGACAATCCTTTTTCTTGTTTATATTTACCACAAGAAAAACGAAATATCATGGTGATAAAAACAATTTTGGATACAGATTTATATAAGTTTACTACTTCATACGCTTATATAAAGTTATTCCCTTATGCCATTGGAACCTTTACTTTTAAAGATAGGGATGAGACTGAATATACGGAAGGATTTCTGGAAGCCTTGAAAAATGAAATCCATAATCTGGAAATGGTGAAACTGACATCGGAAGAGCAGGAATACATGACAACCCATTGTCGTTTTCTGCCCAGTGTGTATTGGGAGTGGCTTTCTTCCTTCCGGTTTGACCCGAATAAAATAGAAGTATGGTTGGATGAGCACCATCACTTACAGATGACGGTGACCGATTACCTGTATAAGGTAACTCTTTATGAAGTGCCGCTACTGGCCATTGTTTCTGAAATAAAAAATCAATTTCTGAATCGCATTCCAGACAAGCAGGCAATATTGGCAAAACTGGCCGAAAAGGTGAACCTGTCGAATGCACACCAAATGCCTTTCTCCGAGTTTGGTACACGCCGACGTTTCTCTTTTGACGTGCAGAAGCTGGTGGTGGAATATCTGAAGGAACATGCACAGTATTGTACCGGTACATCCAACTGTCACCTTGCCATGAAATATGATATGCGCCCTATGGGTACCCATCCTCATGAATGGTTTATGTTTCACGGAGCTCAGTTTGGTTACAAGCACGCCAACTATATGGCATTGGAGAACTGGGTAAACGTGTATGATGGTGATTTGGGGACAGCCCTGTCTGATACCTATACATCTGATTCATTCCTCAGCAATTTCAGCCGGAAGCAGGCAAAGTTGTTTGACGGTGTACGTTGTGATTCCGGCGATGAATACGAATTTATAGAGCGGTTGATAGCCCGGTACAAGGAGTTAGGCATTGACCCGACTACCAAAACGATTATCTTCAGTAATGCATTAGATTTCGAGAAGGCACTGAAGATTTATCAGTATTGCCAGGGAAAAATCCGCTGTTCCTTTGGTATCGGTACCAACTTGACGAACGACACAGGTTATCAGCCATCTAACATTGTGATGAAATTATCACGCTGCAAGATGAGTCAGAGTCAGGAATGGCGTGAATGTGTCAAGCTTTCGGACGATATGGGCAAGCATATGGGAAGCATGACAGAGGTAGAAGCCTGTCTGCATGAGCTACGTTTGCTTACAGAATGATAGATTTATAGTCTGTTGCTTTTGTTTGTGTGAATTTGTTGTTTAAATAATGAAAAAACTTTCTTTTTATTTTCTTATTTCAAAATATTGTATACCTTTGCAGCATCTAAAACGAAACGTATAAAACGAACGATTATGAACAACTTGTTTTTACATATTTTGCTATGCGGTCTGATTAATCTGCTGGAAAGCCCAGTGGGAAGTGAGTCGTGCGCATACTGATAGTAAAAATGAAATGATATCAAGCCTTTCTCACTTCCTTGTGCGAAAGGCTTTTTTTTGAGATAACAAGAAATAAAAAGATAATATTATGAGTGACAGATTATTTATTTTTGATACGACTCTTCGCGATGGGGAGCAGGTACCGGGATGCCAGTTGAACACAGTGGAAAAGATTCAGGTGGCAAAGCAGCTGGAAGCATTAGGTGTGGATGTAATTGAAGCCGGTTTTCCGATTTCAAGTCCGGGAGATTTTAATTCTGTAATTGAAATTTCTAAAGCGGTGACTTGGCCGACTATCTGTGCGTTGACTCGTGCTGTGCAGAAAGATATTGATGTAGCGGCAGAAGCCCTGCAATATGCCAAACATAAACGTATTCATACGGGAATCGGTACTTCTGATTCGCATATCAAGTATAAATTCAATTCTACCCGTGAAGAAATTATTGAACGTGCAGTAGCTGCCGTGAAATATGCAAGACGTTACGTAGATGACGTGGAGTTTTACGCAGAAGATGCCGGACGTACGGACAATGAATATCTGGCACGCGTAGTAGAAGCAGTAATTAAGGCTGGAGCTACAGTAGTGAACATTCCGGATACCACAGGCTATTGTTTGCCTGATGAATATGGTGCAAAAATCAAATACCTGATGGAGCATGTCAACGGAATAGACAAAGCAATTATCTCTACTCACTGTCATAACGATTTGGGCATGGCTACAGCCAATACCATCAGCGGAGTGTTGAACGGTGCCCGACAGGTGGAAGTAACCATTAACGGTATTGGTGAACGTGCCGGAAATACCTCGTTGGAAGAAGTGGCCATGATTTTACGTTGTCACCATGACATTCAGATTGATACCAATATCAATACACAGAAAATCTATCCTACCAGCCGCATGGTGTCCAGTTTGATGAACATGCCGGTACAGCCTAACAAGGCTATCGTGGGACGTAATGCCTTTGCGCATTCTTCGGGTATCCATCAGGACGGTGTGCTGAAAAATGTGCAGACTTACGAAATCATTGACCCGAAGGATGTGGGTATCGATGATAATGCCATTGTGCTGACTGCACGTAGCGGACGTGCTGCCTTGAAGCATCGTTTGCATGTGCTGGGAGTGGAAATGACTCAGGAAAAACTGGATAAGGTATATGAGGATTTCTTGAAACTGGCTGACAAGAAAAAGGATATCACAGACGATGACATCTTGGTATTGGCAGGAGCCGACCGTAATGTGAACCACCATATCAAACTGGAATACCTGCAAGTGACAAGTGGTGTGGGTGTTCGTTCGGTAGCCAGTCTTGGACTGAATATCAGCGGAGAGCACTTTGAAGCAGCTGCTACAGGTAATGGACCGGTGGATGCCGCTATCAAGGCTGTGAAACAGATTATCAAACGCCAGATGACTTTGAAAGAGTTCACTATTCAGGCCATCAGCAAGGGTAGTGACGATGTGGGTAAAGTACACATGCAGGTGGAATACGACGGCCAGATGTATTATGGCTTTGGCGCAAACACCGACATCATTGCCGCATCAGTAGAAGCATATATCGATTGTATCAATAAATTCAGAAAATAATAAATTAAACGAGAAACGTATGGCTAATACATTATTCGACAAAATATGGGATGCACACATCGTGCAGAAGGTGGAAGACGGACCTACCCAGTTGTATATCGACCGTCTGTACTGTCATGAGGTAACCAGTCCGCAGGCTTTTGCCGGGATGCGTGCCCGTGGATTGAAGTGCTTCCGTCCGGAACGTATCTATTGTATGCCGGACCACAATACACCGACTCATGACCAGGACAAACCTATCGAAGATCCTGTATCTAAGGCACAGGTAGATGCGCTGGCAAAGAATGCAGCCGATTTCGGACTGACGCATTTCGGAATGATGAACAAGAAAAACGGTATTATCCATGTGGTTGGTCCGGAACGAGGACTGACACTGCCGGGCATGACGATTGTGTGTGGTGACTCACATACTTCTACTCATGGAGCGATGGGAGCAGTGGCTTTTGGTATCGGTACCAGTGAAGTGGAAATGGTAATGGCTTCACAGTGTATCCTTCAGGCACGTCCCAAGACCATGCGTATCACGATTGACGGTAAGCTGGGCAAAGGTGTTACGGCAAAGGACGTTGCATTGTACATGATGTCAAAAATGACCACAAGCGGTGCGACCGGATATTTTGTGGAATATGCAGGTGAAGCTATTCGCAGTCTGACCATGGAAGGACGTCTCACATTGTGCAACTTGTCGATTGAAATGGGAGCCCGTGGAGGTATGATTGCTCCGGATGAAGTGACCTTTGAATACATCAAAGGACGTGAATATGCTCCTAAGGGTGAAGAATGGGATAAGGCCCTGGCTTACTGGAAAACATTGAAGAGCGACGACGATGCCGTATTTGACAAGGAAGTACGTTATGACGCTGCAGATATTCAGCCGATGATTACTTACGGAACCAATCCGGGAATGGGCATGGCTGTTACATCGGATATTCCTACCACGGAAGGCATGAGTGAAGTAGAAAAAGGCTCTTTCGAAAAATCCATGCAATACATGGGATTCCAGCCGGGTGAAAGTCTGCTGGGTAAAAAAGTAGATTATGTGTTCTTGGGAGCTTGTACCAACGGACGTATTGAAGACTTCCGTGCGTTTGCTTCTATCGTGAAGGGAAGAAAGAAAGCTGATAATATCACTGCATGGCTGGTTCCGGGTTCTTGGATGGTAGACGAACAGATTCGTCAGGAAGGACTTGACAAAGTGTTGGAGGAAGCTGGATTTGAAATCCGTCAGCCGGGATGTTCTGCTTGTCTGGCCATGAACGACGACAAGATTCCTGCCGGAAAATATTCAGTATCTACAAGTAATAGAAACTTTGAAGGACGCCAGGGACCGGGTTCACGTACCTTGCTGGCAAGTCCGTTGACTGCGGCTGCCGCTGCCGTAACCGGTGTGATAACAGATCCAAGAACGTTAATGTAAAAAATGAGTGTCATGAAACAGAAATTCAATATCATAACAAGTACTTGTATCCCTTTGCCATTGGAAAATGTGGATACTGACCAGATTATCCCGGCACGCTTCCTGAAAGCAACTACACGCGATGAAAAATTCTTTGGAGACAATTTGTTTCGCGACTGGCGTTATCATCCGGATGGTTCGCTGAACAAGGATTTTGTGCTGAACAATCCTAAATACAGCGGACAGATTTTAGTGGCCGGAAAGAACTTCGGTAGCGGTTCCAGCCGTGAACACGCTGCGTGGGCTATTGCCGGATATGGTTTTCGGGTGGTAGTTTCAAGCTTCTTTGCCGATATTCATAAGAACAATGAACTGAATAACTTTGTTTTGCCGGTGGTGGTAAGCGAAGAGTTCTTGAAAGAGCTGTTTGCTTCGATTGAAGCAGACCCTCAGACGGAAGTAGAGGTGAACTTACCGGCACAGACTATTACCAACAAAGCAACCGGAAAGTCTGAAACATTTGAAATCAATGTTTATAAGAAGCATTGTTTGATGAACGGACTGGATGACATTGACTTCTTGGTAGAGAACAAAGATAAGATAGAGGCTTTTGAAAAGGCACGCAACTGACCGTAAAAAAGAGTGATTATGAATAATCATCCGAGAATAGAGATAATGGACACTACGTTACGCGACGGAGAACAGACCAGTGGCGTATCGTTTGTCCCTCACGAGAAGTTGATGATAGCCCGTTTGTTGCTGGAGGATTTAAAGGTAGACCGAATCGAAGTTGCTTCAGCCCGCGTGTCGGATGGTGAATTCAATGCAGTAAAAATGATTTGTGACTGGGCTGCACGCAGAGGTTTACTGCAGCGGGTAGAAGTCCTGGGATTCGTTGACGGAAAGATGTCGGTCGACTGGATTCATGATGCGGGAGGACAGGTCATCAACTTGCTTTCGAAAGGCTCTGAAAAGCATTGCCGCTATCAGTTGAAGAAGACTTTGGAGGAACATCTGGCTGACATACGGAATACGGTAGACTATGCGCACGAAAGAGGGCTTGAAGTCAATTTGTATCTGGAAGACTGGAGTAATGGTATTAAGGATTCACCGGACTATGTATTCGGATTGGTAGATGGTTTGCGCGACATCGGTATCCGTCGTTTCATGCTTCCTGATACCTTGGGAATTCTCAATCCCTTGCAGGTCATCGAATTCATGCGTAAAATGAAAAAGCGTTATCCAGACCTTCATTTTGATTTTCATGCGCACAATGACTATGATTTGGCTGTAAGTAACGTATTAGCAGCTGTATTGAGTGGGGTGAAAGGATTGCATACTACCATTAACGGGTTGGGAGAACGGGCCGGTAATGCCCCTCTGGCCAGTGTGCAGGCTATCTTGAAAGACCATTTTCATGCCATTACGCGCATCGATGAAAGTCGCTTGAATGATGTGAGTCGTGTAGTGGAATCTTATTCCGGTGTGACGATTCCGGCCAACAAGCCCATTGTGGGAGAGAGTGTGTTTACACAGGTGGCTGGCGTACATGCCGATGGAGACAATAAGAATAAACTCTACTTCAACGACCTGCTTCCGGAGCGTTTCGGACGTGTGCGTGAATATGCCTTAGGAAAAAATTCCGGGAAAGCCAACATCCGTAAGAATCTGGAGAGTATGGGCCTGGAACTGGATGAAGAATCCATGCGCAAAGTCACCGAACGAATCATTGAACTGGGCGATCGTAAAGAACTGGTCACTCCCGAGGATTTGCCGTATATCATCAGTGACGTGTTGAAGCACGATGGCATACAGAATAAGGTGAAATTGCTTAGTTACTTTGTAACCCTCGCCAAAGGATTGAAGCCGATGGCCACGCTTAGCATTGAGATTAACGGGAAAACCTATCAGGAAAGTTCCAGCGGCGACGGACAGTACGATGCTTTTGTACGTGCGTTGCGCAAGATATATAAAGGTACATTAGGAAGAAAATTCCCGATGTTACTGAACTATGCTGTGACTATTCCTCCTGGCGGACGTACGGATGCCTTTGTGCAGACTGTTATCACCTGGAATTATGAGGATAAGGAGTTCCGTACAAGAGGATTTGATGCCGACCAGACAGAAGCAGCCATCAAGGCGACAATTAAAATGTTGAACATGATAGAAGATTTAAATTAAAAGCATACAATTATGGATTTTAAAATAGCAGTATTAGCCGGTGACGGAATCGGACCGGAAATCTCCGTTCAGGGAGTAGATGTAATGACAGCCGTTTGTGAGAAGTTTGGTCACAAGGTGGATTATAAATATGCACTTTGTGGAGCACATGCTATCGATGAAGTAGGTGATCCGTTCCCTGAAGAAACTTATCAGATTTGTAAGGATGCCGATGCTGTGTTGTTCTCAGCAGTAGGTGACCCGAAATTTGACAATGACCCGACCGCAAAGGTACGTCCGGAACAGGGATTGCTGGCTATGCGTAAAAAACTGGGACTTTTTGCCAATATTCGTCCGGTACAGACCTTCAAGTGTCTGGTGCACAAATCTCCGTTGAAAGCCGAACTGGTAGACGGTGCAGATTTTCTCTGTATCCGCGAACTGACAGGCGGTATGTATTTCGGAGAAAAATACCAGGATAATGACAAGGCATACGATACAAACATGTATACTCGTCCGGAAATTGAACGAATCTTGAAGGTTGGCTTTGAATATGCGATGAAACGTCGTAAACACCTGACTGTGGTAGATAAAGCTAATGTATTGGCTTCTTCTCGTTTGTGGCGTCAGATTGCACAGGAGATGGCTCCTCAGTATCCGGAAGTGACAACTGACTACATGTTTGTGGATAATGCAGCCATGAAGATGATTCAGGAACCCAAGTTCTTTGATGTAATGGTTACAGAAAATACGTTCGGCGATATTTTGACAGACGAAGGTTCAGTAATCAGCGGCTCAATGGGCTTGTTGCCTTCGGCTTCTACAGGCGAGAGCACACCGGTGTTTGAACCGATTCACGGTTCATGGCCACAGGCAAAGGGACTGAATATTGCCAATCCGTTGGCACAGATTCTTTCCGTAGCCATGTTGTTTGAATATTTCGATTGTAAGGAGGAAGGTGCACTTATCCGTCGTGTAGTAGATGCTTCTTTGGATGCCAATGTACGCACTCCGGAAATTCAGGTAGAAGGCGGAGCAAAATATGGAACCAAAGAAGTTGGTGCTTGGATTGTAGACTATATTAAGAAGGCGTAAAACGAAATATCTTATTAAATAGAAGAAAGGGAGGTCGCTTCATGGCAGACCTCCCTTTTTATGTTTAAAACTTCTTGACTCGGATGTGGCAGTAAGGTTCTCCTCCTGTCTTGTCATAATAGTGCTGGTGATAATCTTCAGCCGGCCAGAATTCGGATGCCGGAGTAAGGCGGGTATTTACCTCGTAGCCTTTTTCTCTTAGCAGCTGGATGATTGCTTCAGCTTCTGCTTTCTGCGCTTCGTTCAGGTAGAAAATCTCACTTCGGTACTGCGGACCTATGTCAGGACCTTGTCCGTCTGTCTGTGCCGGGTCGTGTATCTCGAAGAAAAGTTTGCATAATTCCTTGTAAGTGGTCTGCTCCGCATCGTATTCCACTAATACAGCTTCGGCATGCCCTGTAGTGTGTGCTTTTACTTCCTGATAAGTTGGGTGTTGTTCTTTTCCTCCCGTATATCCTACTGTGCTGCGAATAACTCTCTTGGCTCTCTCCATCTGATGTTGTACCCCCCAGAAGCATCCGCAGGCAAAAATGGCTTTTTCTATTTTCATGATAATTGTCTGTTTAATGATTGTTCAAACTTACAAAAAAATATTGTAATCCCTCCTGAGTTAGAGGAAGAAATACTACCTTCGTCACAAATTCAAACGAAAGAAGAAATGAAATACATTGTGTGGATTCTTTGTGTATGGGTACTCAGCCTTCCTTTGCAGGCCCAGTCATATAACGATGTGGTAGAGCAGGCAATGGACTGTGTGAAAAAGGACAGTCTTGTGCAGGCGGAACGTCTTTTCAGGCAAGCACTGAAAATGGAACCGGATAATGCCCGGAATGCCCTGCTGTTTTCGAATTTAGGTACGGTGCAGAAGCGCATGGGAAAGACGGATGAGGCCATTGAATCCTATACGTTAGCACTGAATATCATACCCTATTCTACCACCATGTTATTGAACCGGGCTGCTCTCTATCTGGAAAAAGATTTGATGCAAAAGGCTTATCTGGATTATTGTAATGTGATAGACCTTTTACCCAAAAATCTGGAAGCCCGTCTTTTTCGTGCCTATATTTACATGCAACGTCGCGAATATAAAGAAGCACGTGTGGACTACAATGTAGTGCTGGAGCAGGATGTGAAAAACAAGACAGCACGTATCGGGATTATCATGCTGGATGAGAAGGAAGGACGGCATCAGTCGGCGATGGACGCTATGAACCTGCTGGTTTCAGATTACCCTCGTGATGTATCCATACTTCGGATGCGGGCCAATATGGAGTGGGAACACGGACAGGCAGAGGCTGCTTTGTTCGATTTAGATGAAGTCTTGAAACTTGACCCGCGGGATGCTTCTTGCTATGTGATGAAGGGAGATATTTGTTTGCAGCAGAAAAAAAAGGCAGAAGCACGAGAGGCGTACGAAAAAGCGTTGGAGTTGGGAGTTTCTCGGGCTGAATTGGCTGAAAAACTGAAACAATGTAAATAGTATTCAATAAAAACTTTCGTTTTTGTTTGTACTTTTTAAAAAGTTTTTGCTATCTTTGCCTGAAATAGGTGAAGTGTGATGCAAATTCGTTCGGTTATAAAATTGGGAGTAGTGCTTTCCGTGGTACTTTTTTGTATCGGGATTGCTTTTTATGGTTTTGCCCGTTTGAGTATGGCCGACAAGGAAAACCGTGTGGATATTTTTGAATTTGTTCCTAAAGACTGTGCGGGCATTCTTGAAACGGATAACATTGATAATTTTATGCATGTCTTTTCGCAGGCTGCATATTCTTCCCAGTTGGACACGCTTCATCGTGCGGGCTTAATGAATGACATCTTGAGTGATTTGAGCCGTTATTCTTCTGCAGCAGCCCATGGGCTTTCCTATCAAATGAATCATGTAGTAATTAGTTTTCATCGTCCTCATACTGCCATGGATGTGGTGGCTTATTTCCGCATAGGAAAAGAAGGGAAACACCAGCTTATTGAGGCGGTAAAAGGGAAGCATGGTGCTGATTTCGTACCCAAGAAAGAAACTTATCGCGGTAAGAAAATAGAAATTTATCCGCTCAGTTCTACGCGATATCTGTCAGTGTACACTACAGACGGACTGGTAGTGGTCAGCTATCAGAAAAAACTGATAGAGCAGGTGATTGATGCGGTGAAGGATAATAATTCGCTTCGTGAAGATTCTGTTTTTACTTCTATTCATCATACTCAGCCGGCAAGCTTTATTACGATTTATGGGCGTACACCTTCCGTTCCATTCTTAGGAAAAGAATCCTGTCATAGCTGGAGTGAATATGACATTCATTTGAACAGCGAAGTATTCTATCTGAGCGGGCTGATGAAAGAAGAGCAGGCTGATTGTCTAGACCGTATGTTGCAGGCTGTCCATACAGTTCCTGTAGTTTCTGAGTCGGACAGTTTGCTTGTAGTATCGGGGCGTGAACGGGTAGACTCTTGTATTTCCAAGGTAATCGCCTCTCCTTCTCATACCTTGTTTGACGAGTGTGTGTCAAATTTATCGCGTGACGCTTCCTATATTATGGTGGCTGATATGGAAAAAGTGGCAGCTGCCCCAGAGCAGTTTGCTTCATATCTTCCTCCATTCTTTATTCGTCATGCCGATTTATTCCGCTCTTTTATTCTTTCTATACAGTTTACGGAAGTAAACAATCGCTTGTCGCATATCTTTGTGTTTACGTATAAAGAGTAATCGGATTTATCTTAATCGGTTCTTTTCAAAATGAGGTCCTGCCTTGAGGTGGAAATAAAGTAGTGATACTACTGTCAGTGAGGCTCCGAACAGGTAGGCTATTTTGAAGGTGGCTATTTCGGCCAAATATCCTCCAGTAAGCATACCTATACCCAAACCAACATCCCATGAGGTCAGGTAGGTGCTGGTAGCTGTGCCACGCTGGCTGTTGGGGGCTAAGTTCACAAACAGGGTGTTGTAGGCCGGAAACATGGTACCAAATCCTATTCCTAACAGCAGTGAAATCAGAAAGAAAATTCCCGTAGTCAGTTCTAAATTCCAGTTGACCAACCATCCGCATGCGGTCAGGGCGAAGTAACATCCACTTACCAGATACAATCCTGCCGCAATTACTTTGGTGACTAATCCTTTGTCGACAAGTCGGCCACTGAACAGGCGGCTCACTGCCATGCCGACAGCCATCAGCGTAAAGAAGAATCCGGTTTCTGCCGTAATACCTATTTCTTGCGCATACATAGCCACGTAGTTGGTAGTCATTCCATAAGGAATGGAGAGTAGCAGGAGGGTGAATCCGGCAGGAAGTCCTTTCAGCAGAATGAAGCGGTCGAGCGATATAGGGGCACGCTTCACTGGAGCCTTATAAGGTGTGCGGACGGTCCAAGCTGCTATAAATCCGATTACACATGAACCGAGCGCATACGAGAAAATAGTCGTATAAGAAGCACCTCCACTGTGCAGAAACAGACCGAACATGGGGCCGATAGACATGGCAATGTTATTGGTCAGTCCGTAGTAACCCAATCCTTCTCCCCGTCGGGAAGACGGCATGATGTCGATAACCAGCGTGTTTCCTCCTACCGTAACCATACCGAACGAAAATCCGTGTACAATGCGGAAGATAATAAATAAGGTCAGCGCTGTTGCAGTCATATAGCCGGCAAAAATCAGTGTAAAAATGAAATAAGCCAGCAGGTATAATGGTTTCCGGGCAAATGTATCCAGAATATACCCGGAGAAGGGACGGATACATAAAGAGGAAATCGTATAGCAGGAAAGAATGACTCCAATAGCGGTATGTGAAGTGTGGAATACTTCCGACAAGTAAAACGGAAGGATGGGAGTAAGGAGCCAAAATCCGAAATAGAGCAGGAAGTTGGCAGCCAGGATGGCACAGAAACTCGGGGTGACAAGTCTTTCTTTTTCCATATTTCGCCGAAAGAAAAAGGGGAGATGGCAGGTTTGAATAGATAAACACGGATTACACTAAGGAAGTCGATACCTCCGGTGTAATCCGTGTTCTTATGATGATGTTACGATAAATCAGTTAGCTGATTCAAATTCTTCAAGGAAGCGTGTGTCATTTTCAGAGAACATACGCAAGTCTTTAACTTTGTATTTCAGGTTGGTGATACGTTCCACTCCCATACCGAATGCATAACCGGTGTAGACTTTACTGTCGATACCGTTTGCTTCCAGTACAGCCGGGTCTACCATACCGCATCCCAAAATTTCTACCCATCCAGTATATTTACAGAACGGACAGCCTTCGCCACCACAGATGTCGCAGCTGATATCCATTTCAGCACTGGGTTCTGTGAACGGGAAGTAAGACGGACGAAGACGGATTTTAGTTTCCGGACCGAACATTTCTTGTGCAAACTGCAGCAATACCTGTTTTAAGTCTGTAAATGAAACGTTCTTGTCGATATACAGACCTTCTACCTGATGGAAGAAGCAGTGTGCACGGTAGCTGATAGCTTCATTACGATATACACGTCCCGGACAGATTACACGGATAGGAGGCTGTGATACTTCCATCACACGGCTCTGTACAGAAGAGGTGTGTGTACGAAGAATGATGTCAGGGTGACTTTCAATGAAGAATGTATCCTGCATGTCGCGTGCGGGATGGTCTTCTGCAAAGTTCATGGAAGAGAATACATGCCAGTCATCTTCTACTTCCGGACCGTCGGCAATAGTAAAGCCCATACGGCTGAAAATGTCGATGATTTCATTGCGGACAATCGTCAACGGATGACGTGTTCCAAGATTAACCGGGTAAGCCGTACGGGTCAGGTCAAGTTCGGCAGCTCCGTTGTCCTGGTTATCGAATGCTTCTTTTAAGGTTGCAATCCGTTCCTGTGCAAGGTTCTTCAACTCATTTAATTTCATACCTACTTCTTTTTTCTGTTCAGCAGGTACATTACGGAAGTCAGCCATCAGTGCGTTGATGGCACCTTTTTTGCTCAGGTATTTGATTCGTAACGCTTCCAGTTCTTCTGGATTCTGCGCTGTGAGTCCTTTTACTTCCTGAAGCAACTGTTCTATTTTTGCTAACATATCTCTTCTTTAATTATTTTGTTTGCAAAGGTAAGGATTTAAACTGAAAAATTCAGTTTTTCATCCAACAAAAAAGAAAACTCTTGTTTCATGAAACAATGATACGAAAAAAAAGGTATTTTTGCGGCGATATTTGAGGAGACCAGATGAAGAGACTAATCATTGGGTGCTGTCTGCTGGTGCTGATGGCATCTTGCGGAGGAGGACAGAAGAAAGTCGATCCTTTTGCCGCGTTGACAGAACAAATTGATTCCATGAAAGTTCTGCCTGATTCGATTCAGGATACCACTGTGGTGGAAGAACAGATACCTGCTTCGGCTGACGAGAGTTTTGCCGACTTTTTCTACAATTTCGCTTCGGATGCAAAGTTCCAGCGGTCGCGCGTGGTATTTCCTTTTTCATTATACAAAGGCAAACAGGTGAAGCGTATTCAAAAAAAAGACTGGAAGCATGATCCTTTATTTAGTCGCGAACAGGCGTACACGGTGCTTTTCGATAAGGAAGAGGACATGGAAATGGAAAAGGACACCAGTATGCACAGCGTACAGGTGGACTGGATTTTTCTGACAGATAAAAAAATCAAGCGTTATTATTTTGAGCGGAAAAAAGATTCCTGGTTTCTCGAAGCCATTAATGTAGAAAAAATGGCAGAAGAACACGATGGAAAAGAGGATTTCTATACCTTTTATGAACGTTTTTCGCGCGACTCACTTTTCCAGCAGGAGCGTCTGCATGAACCTCTATATTTTGTAACGGCTGACCCCGAAGATGAATTTCAGATATTGGAAACCACACTGGAGCCGGGACAATGGTTTGCTTTTCGTCCTCCGATGATAAAGGGTAAAATGACCAATGTACACTACGGCCAGCCTGAAAATATACATTCCGACTATAAGGTAGTAGAATTCAAAGGCTTTGGAAACGGCTTTAGTAATACCCTCTATTTTGAACGGCGTGAAAACATCTGGCAACTTATCCGGTTTGAAGATTTGAGCGATTGATGCATTATGAAAGACTATACAAATTACTCATTGCTTCCTTATAATACATTCGGTATGGATGTAAAGGCAGCTCGTTTCGTAGAATATGAATCAGTGAATGAACTGCTCTGTTTTTTGAAAGAGTGGAAAGCACAAAAGACTCCTCTTTTGCATGTAGGAAGGGGAAGTAATCTGTTGTTTGTGTCCGATTATCAAGGAACCGTTTTGCATTCAGGCATTAAAGGAATGCAGGTGGTGAGTGAAACCGACGAGTGGGTAGAGATACGCGTCGGTGCTGGTGAAGTGTGGGATGACTTTGTAGATTATACAGTCAAGCAAGGATGGTATGGTGCGGAGAATCTGTCCTTAATACCTGGAGAGGTAGGAGCCTCGGCCGTGCAGAATATCGGAGCGTATGGAGTAGAAGCTAAGGATTTGATTGTGTCGGTCGAAACGGTAGCGGTGAATGATGGAATAACTCGCATTTTCAAGCAAGATGAGTGTGGATATGCGTACCGTGAAAGTGTATTTAAACGGGAGCTGAAAGGGTTTTACTTTGTGACTTATGTCACTTATCGCCTGAAAAAACAGACGGAGTTTCATCTGGATTATGGAAATATCCGGTCCGAACTGGAGAAGGAGGGAGGAGTGTTGTCACTGGAAAAACTTCGTCGTGTGATTATACGTATCCGTGAGGCGAAACTTCCCGATCCGGAAAAGATAGGAAATGCCGGCAGTTTCTTTATGAATCCCATTGTACCGCTTGCACAATTTGAAGATTTGCTCAAGGAATATCCTGATATGCCTTTTTATAAAGTAGGTGCCGATCGTGTAAAAATTCCTGCAGGATGGATGATTGACCGTTGCGGATGGAAGGGCAAACGGCTGGGAAATGCCGGAGTACATGACAAGCAGGCATTGGTGTTGGTGAATCTGGGAGGAGCTACCGGAAGTGAAGTAGTCAAGCTGGCAGAAGAAGTCGTTCGTTCTGTGAAAGAAAAATTTGGAGTGGCCATTCATCCGGAAGTGAACTTTATTGGAGTAAAACAATGAAAATAACAATTTTAGGAAGCGGAACGTCTACGGGAGTGCCTCAGGTGGGATGTACTTGTAAAGTATGTACAAGTTCCGACCCGCGTGACAACCGTTTGCGTTGTTCCGGTCTGGTAGAAGTAAACGGAGTACGCATTCTTATCGACTGCGGCCCGGATTTTCGCGAACAGATGCTTCGGCTGAATGATTTTCGTGCGATAGACGGAGTACTGATTACCCATGAACATTATGACCATGTGGGTGGTCTGGACGATTTGCGACCTTTCTGTCAGTTTCGTGACATTCCGGTGTATGCGGAAGATTACACTGCCACTCGTTTGAAGAACCGCATGCCTTATTGCTTTACGGAAAACCTTTATCCCGGTGTACCTCATATTCCCTTGAATTATATTAAAGAAGGCGAACCGTTCGTCGTTTCTAATGTAGCCGGAAATCAGGTGGAAGTAATTCCTTTCCGCGTGATGCATGGAAAGCTTCCGATTATGGGCTTCCGTATCGGAGGTATGGCCTGGATTACCGATATGCTGCATCTTCCTGAAAGTTCATACGCGTACCTGAAAGGATTGGATTGTCTGGTGATGAATGCCCTGCGTATTGAATACCATTGGACGCACCAGTCTTTGTCCGCAGCATTGGAGCAGACAGCCCGTATTGCAGCTGGAAAAACCTACTTTATTCACATGAGCCATCAGATAGGTTTGCATGCGGAAGTGCAGGAACAGTTGCCGGAAAATGTGTTCCTGACATACGATGGACTTGTGATAGAATGGGATGAGGCAGGGGAGAAGAAATAACTCATAAGATAAATTAATACACCTATCATGCTTTTTTATTGATAAATCTGTATCTTTGTGCCCTATTAAGTAGACATTTAAGTAGAAAAAATCAAAATAATAGGAAAAATGGCACAAGAAGACGTTTTCAAGAAACTTGTTTCGCATTGTAAAGAATATGGTTTTGTATTCCCGTCAAGTGATATTTATGATGGGCTGGGAGCCGTATATGATTACGGTCAGAACGGTGTGGAACTGAAAAACAATATCAAACAATACTGGTGGCAGAGCATGGTGCTGTTGCACGACAACATCGTAGGTATTGACTCTGCTATCTTCATGCACCCTACTATCTGGAAGGCTTCTGGTCATGTAGATGCTTTCAATGACCCTTTGATTGACAACCGTGATTCAAAGAAGCGCTATCGTGCCGATGTCTTGATTGAAGATCAGATTGCTAAATACGACGAGAAAATCAATAAAGAAGTAGCGAAGGCTGCCAAGAAATACGGAGAAGCATTCAATGAAGAAGAGTTCCGTAGCACCAATGCACGTGTGCTGGAACATCAGGCAAAACGTGATGCATTGCATGAACGTTATTCAAAGGCTATGAATGCCAACGACCTGGCCGAACTTCGTCAGATTATTCTGGATGAAGAAATCGTATGTCCGATTTCTGGTACAAAGAACTGGACAGAAGTTCGTCAGTTCAACCTGATGTTTACCACTGAAATGGGATCTACTGCAGACGGTGCCATGAAGGTATACCTGCGTCCGGAAACTGCTCAGGGTATTTTTGTGAACTACCTGAACGTACAGAAAACAGGACGTATGAAGATTCCGTTCGGTATTGCACAGATTGGTAAGGCTTTCCGTAATGAAATTGTAGCTCGTCAGTTCATCTTCCGTATGCGTGAGTTCGAACAGATGGAAATGCAGTTCTTCGTAAAACCGGGCACAGAACTTGACTGGTTCAAGAAATGGAAAGAAATCCGTTTGAAATGGCATAAGGCACTGGGCTTCGGTGACGACCACTATCGTTATCATGACCATGAAAAACTGGCTCACTATGCCAATGCAGCTACGGATATTGAATTCCTGATGCCGTTCGGATTCAAGGAAGTAGAAGGTATCCACTCACGTACTAACTTTGACTTGAGCCAGCACGAAAAATTCTCAGGAAAGAGCATCAAGTACTTTGATCCGGAAATCAACGAAAGCTACACTCCGTATGTCATCGAAACTTCTATCGGTGTAGACCGTATGTTCCTGAGCGTGATGAGTGCGGCTTATCATGAAGAAAAACTGGAAAATGGTGAAACTCGTGTGGTATTGAAATTGCCTGCAGCTTTGGCACCGGTGAAACTGGCTGTCATGCCGTTGGTAAAGAAAGACGGTCTGCCTGAAAAGGCTCGTGAAATCGTGAACGACCTGAAATTCCACTTCCACTGCCAGTACGATGAAAAAGATTCTATCGGAAAGCGTTACCGTCGTCAGGATGCCATCGGTACTCCGTACTGTATCACCATCGACCATCAGACATTGGAAGACAACTGCGTAACTCTGCGTAACCGTGACACTATGGAACAGGAACGTGTGGCTATTGCAGATTTGAATAATATCATTGCAGACAAGGTAAGCATCACCAGCTTGCTGAAAACATTGCAGTAATAAATTAAACTACATGAACAAGAACCTATTTTGGCTGATTGCCCTGCTATTTACTCTTTCTTTCGGCTTTATGTCGTGTGCAGAAGACACTACAGTGGAAGATCCGTATGCGAATTGGGATGACCGTAATGTGCGATATTTGGACTCCATTGCGGATGTGGCCCGTGCAAACGAAATTCCCGAACTTAATGAAGTTGAAAAATGGGTAATAAAGTGTAATTATAAAATTTCGAATGAAAGTTCGCTGAATCCGGGATTAGGAGGAAGTTCGGTTAGTTCGAATCCATTTGAAACTCCTCCCAGTGTGAATGATTCTGTATACATGAAAGTTTTGGAAGTGGGAGAAGGAGATGGAAATTCTCCTTTGTTCACGGATACCGTAAGTGTGTACTATCGTGGAAAGTTGATTAATGGAACCGTGTTCGATCAGAATTATTCGGGAGATTTGAATACGGAGGTACATGTACCTACTCATTTTGCATTGCAGGCCAAACAGTCAGATGGTGTATTCGGTGACGGATTGATTGTTGGTTGGATTACTGCATTGCAATATATGAAAGAAGGTGACCGGGTGGAATTATATATCCCGTCAGCTCTTGGATATGGTACGCAAGGTCAGTCATCTATTCCAGCCAATTCCGTGTTGAAATTTGATTTGAAACTGGAAAAAGTGATTCATCCTGATGGCTTAGAAAGCTATAGCTTGAAAGTTGACTGATTATAAATAATAAGTACAGATTGGAAAGACGGTGAGGAAGTGGTTTAGATACACTTCTTCACCGCTTTTTTTATGATATAAGTTGCTCTTGCCAGTACTTCCTTGGAAGTACTGGAGTACTGCTTAGGGAGTACTGAAGTATTTTCGGGGAAGTACTGCAGTACTGGCTTGGAAGTACTGAGACTTTGACTTTTCCTGATGCGACTCTTTTGTTTGTTAGGAGATTTCTTCGTATTTTTGTGCCCGACAGAAAAAGAATGAAGCAGATTTTAGGTACATATTGTTTGCTGTTGGTCAGCCTGTGGGTGCTGGTGGTAGGTGTGTTTCCACACCATCATCACAATGAGGCGTTTTGTGTCAGTCCGGATATGGAGACTTGCGCCTCGTCATCGCATGACGGATGCGAAGGACGACACCATTGTGCAGGAGATGCCGACAAGCATGCGTGCGACATCAGTTGTGTCACCCACCTGTCTTTTTCTGTTCCTCATCATTTGCCGGATTTTACACCGGACTATACATTCTATACGTTGATTTATCTGTCATCCCTTTGTTTGGAAGCTCCATCTGTTTCCTTTGAACGAGGGGATATGATTTCCTATTACGTAGAAAAACTGCACGCACGGCATTTTTCTGCCGTTCGCAATTTCCGTGCACCTCCTTTTGCTGTTGTAGCTTGATTTTTAGGGAAGTTACTGCACTTTGCAACCTGCTTGCAACGTGTAGAATTTATTTTTGCAAACAAAAAACAACAGTATTCAATGAAAAACTATATTTTGACAGGAACATTGTGTATGTTCCTTTTTGGGGGATGCGGAGAACACGCACACGACCATGAGCATGAAGGTCATGACCATGAAGCGGAAATACATGCAGAAGAAAAAACAGCTCATTCAGATGAAATCGTACTGACGCCGGAGAAAGCAGAAGCGGCTGGGGTGGAAGCTGAAGTGGTTCACCCGGGAGCCTTTCGGGAAGTGATACAGGCTGGCGGACAGATTCTGTCGGCACAAGGCCAGGAGGAAACGGTGGTAGCGGCTTCCTCGGGAGTGGTGTCTTTCTCCCGCAAAATTGCGGAAGGAATTGAAGTGGGCAAGGGCAGTGAACTGCTGAGTGTATCTGCCGAGCACATTCAGGAGGGTGACCCCGTGAGAAAGGCAAAGGTGGCCTATGAAAAAGCCAAGGAAGAATACGAACGTGCAGAGAAACTGGTAGGCAGCCAGATTGTGTCGCAAAAAGAATTTGCGGCTTTGCGTGAGGCATACCAGAATGCCCGTCTGGCATACGAGGCTTTGCTGCCCAGCAAGTCGGGTAAAGGAGTAGCCGTGAAGGCACCTATCGGCGGGTTCGTGAAGAATTGTCTGGTGAAGGAAGGCGATTACGTAACGATAGGACAGCCGTTGATGACGGTGACTCAGATGCGCCGCTTGGTGCTGAAGGCCGATGTGTCGGAACGTTATTATGCACAACTTCCTCGCATTGTGTCGGCTAACTTCAAGACACCTTATAATAATAAAGTCTACAGCCTGGAGAACTTGGGCGGAAAAGTGCTTTCGTTTGGAAAATCATCAGGCGATACGTCTTATTATGTACCGGTGACATTCGAATTTGACAACCGTGGCGACATGGTTCCAGGTGCATTTGTGGAAGTCTTCCTGCTGTCGGGTGAACGTCAGGGAGTCATCAGCCTGCCGGAATCGGCACTGACCGAAGAACAGGGACTTTATTTTGTGTACCTGAAACTCGACGACGAGTGTTATAAGAAACAAGAAGTACAATTAGGAACTTCCAACGGAGAGCGGGTAGAAATTCTTTCCGGTCTGAAAGACGGAGATACCGTGGTGACCCGTGGTGCCATTCATGTGAAACTGGCTGCCGCTTCCAATGCCATTCCGGCTCATTCACACAACCATTAAAAGTGACACGCTATGCTGAATAAAATTATACAATTTTCGCTACAGAACCGCTTGCTGGTTCTGGTGGCTTCGGTGTTGTTGCTGATAGGAGGAACCTATACAGCTTTCCATACCGAAGTGGACGTGTTCCCTGACTTGAATGCGCCTACCGTAGTGGTGATGACCGAAGCCAACGGGATGGCTGCCGAAGAGGTAGAACAGCTGGTTACTTTCCCGATAGAGACTGCCGTAAACGGGGCTACTCATGTACGCAGGGTACGTTCTTCCTCTACCACGGGATTTTCTGTCGTATGGGTGGAATTTGAGTGGGATACCGACATCTACCTGGCACGCCAGATTGTGTCGGAAAAATTAGCGGCGGCGGGCGAGGACTTGCCCGACAATGTGGGTAAACCGACATTGGGCCCTCAGTCGTCTATCTTAGGAGAGCTGTTGATTGTGGGACTGACTTCCGACTCCACTTCCATGCAGGATTTGCGTACTATGGCCGACTGGACCATCCGTCCGCGTCTGCTGTCTACCGGAGGTGTGGCTCAGGTAGCTGTACTGGGAGGCGACATCAAGGAATATCAGATTCTGGTTCATCCGGACCGTATGCGCCACTACGGCGTGACGTTGGGCGAAGTGATGGAAGTGTCACGAGGCATGAACCAGAACACCAACGGAGGAGTCATTTATGAATACGGAAATGAATACATCGTGCGTGGAGTCATCTCTACCGACGATGTGCGTAAGTTGGGACGTGCTGTCATCAAGACTACTCCAGACGGGGCACCCATTACCTTGGAGGATGTGGCCGATGTACGTATCGGGTCACAGCAACCCAAGTTGGGACTGGCTTCTGAAAAAGGAAAGCCGGCGGTACTCATTACGGTGACCAAGCAACCGAATACCGGAACCATTGAGCTGACCGAAAAACTGGAAGCCGCTTTGGCCGATTTGCAGAAGAACTTGCCGAAGGATGTACATATCTCTACCGACATTTTCCGTCAGTCACGTTTTATTGAAAGTTCTATCAGCAACGTGCAGGATTCACTTTACGAAGGTGCCATTTTCGTAGTGATTGTGCTGTTCCTGTTCCTGGCCAACACACGTACTACGATTATTTCACTGATAACCCTTCCCTTGTCGCTTGTGGTAGCCATCCTGACCTTGCATTACCTGGGACTTAGTATCAATACCATGAGTCTGGGTGGTATGGCCATAGCCATCGGTTCGCTGGTGGACGATGCCATTGTGGACGTGGAAAATGTATGGAAGCATCTGCGTGAAAACCGTCAGTTGCCGTTAGCGGAACGGAAACCGGTACGGGAAGTTGTCTTTCAGGCTTCACGTGAGGTACGTATGCCTATTCTGAACTCTACGTTGATTATCATTGTCAGCTTTATTCCTCTTTTCTTTCTGAGCGGAATGGAAGGACGTATGCTGGTGCCGCTGGGTATTTCTTTTATCGTGTCTTTGTTTGCTTCTACGATAGTAGCTTTGACCCTGACTCCGGTACTTTGCAGCTACTTGTTGGGTAAAAATACGTTCAAGGGAGAGGGATTGCCCAAGGAAGCCTTCCTTGCTGTATGGCTGAAGAAATATTATGAGCGTGCCTTGCTCTGGGCGCTGGAACATAAGAAGACGGTATTGGGAGGAACGATAGCTTTCTTTATCGTGGCGTTAGGAATTTTCTTTACCTTGGGACACAGCTTCCTTCCTTCTTTCAATGAAGGTTCCTTCACCATCAATGTCAGTTCATTGCCGGGTATTTCACTGGAAGAATCCGACAAGATAGGCCGTCAGGCAGAGGAACTGCTGCTTTCGATTCCTGAAATTCAGACCGTAGCCCGTAAGACTGGACGTGCGGAACTGGATGAACATGCGCTGGGAGTGAATGTATCCGAAATAGAAGCACCTTTTGAACTGAAAGACCGCTCGCATGCCGAATTATTGGATGAAGTGCGTCACAAACTGTCGGTCATTACGGGTGCCAACATTGAAATCGGGCAGCCCATCAGCCATCGTATTGATGCCATGTTGAGCGGTACACAGGCCAGCATTGCCATCAAGCTGTTCGGCGACGACCTGAACCGGATGTTTGCCATCGGTAACCAGATAAAGGAGGCGGTGAGTGATGTAGAAGGAATTGCCGACCTGAATGTGGAGCAGCAGATTGAGCGTCCGGAACTGAAGATTGTGCCGAAGCGTGAAATGTTGGCCAAGTACGGTATTTCGTTGCCGCAGTTCAGTGAGTTTGTCACGGTTAACATGGCCGGTGAGGTCGTGTCGCAGGTATATGAACAGGGAAAGACCTTTAACCTGGTGGTACGTGCTGCAGAATCTGACCGTGGTACGATGGAACGTGTCAAGGAACTGATGATTGACGATGCACAAGGCCGGAAGATTCCTCTTTCATACGTGGCAGATGTGACTTCTTCTATGGGTCCCAATACCATCAACCGTGAGAACGTAAAACGAAAAATTGTAATCTCGGCCAATACCAGCGGGCGTGACCTGCGCAGTGTGGTGAACGACATCCAGCACCGGGTAGAAGAAAAAATCAGCTTGCCGGAAGGGTATCATATAGAATACGGCGGACAGTTTGAAAGTGAACAGGCTGCCAGTCGTACCTTGTTGCTGACTTCCCTGATGAGCATTGCAGTGATTTTCCTGTTGCTGTACATGCAGTTCCACGATGCGGCAGAGAGTGGCGTTATCCTGTTGAATCTGCCTTTGGCCCTGATTGGAGGAGTCTTTGCCCTCTTCCTGACTACGGGTGAAGTCAGCATTCCAGCCATTATCGGTTTCATCTCGTTGTTCGGAATCGCTACCCGTAACGGAATGCTGCTTGTCACACACTACAATCTGTTGCGTGAAGAACAGCAGTTGGGAGTGCGTGAAAGTGTGGTGCGCGGTTCGCTCGACCGTCTGAATCCGATTCTGATGACGGCTCTTTCCTCTGCTTTTGCATTGATTCCGCTGGCTTTGCGCGGCGATTTGCCGGGAAATGAAATTCAGAGTCCGATGGCGAAGGTCATTCTGGGAGGTCTGCTGACTTCTACTTTCCTGAATGCGTTTGTCATTCCTATTGTGTACGAGTTAATGAACCGGAAGAAAAACCTTAAAAGAACAGAAGAATGAAAAAAATAGGATGGATGTGGCTTGCAGGACTGGCATTTGCCAGCAGCGTGCAGGCACAGAAAATAGAAGAAGTATTGCAGTCTGTAGAGCAGAATAACAAGGAACTGCAGGCGGTCTTTCATTCTACGGAAGCTGCCAAGATGGAAGTGCAGACGCAGAATAACCTAGAAGACCCCAGTGTGGAGTACAGCCCGTTTTTTGCTAAAGGAATAGATGGAATGGCCAGTTCGGAACTGGTGGTGACACAGGGATTTGATTTCCCGACCTTGTATGCGGCACGTAATCGTTCCGGGAAACTGCAGAAAGATGTGCTCGACCGTCAGCAGCAGGCGCTTCGCCGTGATATTCTGCTACAGGCCAAGAATCTGTGTCTCGACTTGATTCGCCTGAATCAGGAGCAGGCTTTGCTCATGGAACGGCAGAAAAATGCCGATGCCCTGTTGCAGTTGTTTGAAAAGCGTTTGAAAGAAGGAGATGCGAATGCCTTGGAGGTGAATAAAATCAAGATGGAACGCATGAAGGTGCAGACGGAAGTGGCACAGAACCATGCGGCACATCGTACGGCACTTCAGCAACTGCTGGCGATGAACGGTAACCTCCCGTTGGAGTTTGCAGAAGACCGTTATCCGGCAGTGGAAGCTATTCGTGACTATCATACATTGTATAACGAAGTAATGATGCAGGATGCAGACCTTCAGGCGGCAGATGCGGCTTCCCGTGCGGCTGCGGAACAGGTAAGCGTGAACAAGCAGAACTGGTTGCCCAAGCTGGAGGTAGGTTACCGTCGCAATACGTCGGTAGGTGAGAAAAGCAACGGTTTTCTGGTGGGAGGAAGTTTCCCGATATTTTCTAACCGGAAGAAACTGAAGATTGCCAAGGCACAGGCTTTGAGTGCCAATCTGCAACTGGACAATACCCGCTTGCAGGTGGAAGCAAGAATACAGGGACAGTTCAATGAAATGCAGCAGCTTCAGGAGGCAATGCAGGCTTACGATGTGCCTTTGATGCATCATACTCTCCGCTTGCTTTATGATGCCGTGACTGCCGGACAACTTTCGATTATTGACTTCTATGTAGAGGCCGATAACGTGTACGGCAACCTGCAAAGTTATATTACCCTTGAAAACCAGTATCAGAAACTGATGGCGGATATTTATAAAAACCGTCTTTGATAGGTTCTAAAAAAATCCGTCCCCGGTAATTTATCGCTAATTACCGGGGGCGATTTTTTAGTCAAGTCAGTTTGTCATTCAAATCTTTTCTAATGGAATATTCAGGGCTTTTGCCACTCCCTTTCCATAATTTTCATCTGCTTTCATGCAGTTTCGTATGTGGCGAAGCTTGATTTCTTCTGGAATATCTCCCATAGCTCTTGCCGTATTTTCGAAGAGCACCTGCTGCTGGGCGGGAGTCATCAGTCGGAACAGGTCGCCCGGCTGAGAGTAGTAATCTGAATCATCTTCCCGGTAGTCCCATTGGTAAGCGGCTCCATCGAGTTCCAACGGCGGCTCCTTGTATTCCGTCTGGTGCTGCCATTCTCCGTAGCTGTTGGGCTCATATCCTAACGTAGACCCGTGGTTTCCGTCTACGCGCATCTGTCCGTCCCGATGATACATATTCAGGAAAGGACAACGACTGCGGTTGACCGGAATCTGGTGATGGTTCACTCCCAGTCGGTAGCGCTGTGTATCTCCGTAAGAGAACAGACGTCCTTGCAGCATACGGTCGGGTGAGAAACTGATACCCGGCACCACATTGGCCGGATTGAACGCCGCCTGCTCTACATCTGCAAAGTAGTTTTCCGGATTGCGGTTCAGTTCCATCACGCCCACCTCAATCAACGGATATTCTTTCTGCGACCAGACTTTGGTCAGGTCGAACGGATTGAACGGACAGTTCTTGGCCTGCTCTTCCGTCATTACCTGAATGTACATAGTCCATTTGGGGAAGTCGCCCTTCTCAATGCTTTCATACAAATCGCGCTGGTGGCTTTCACGGTCTTTGGCAATGATGGCTTCTGCCTCCGCATCGGTCAGGTTCTTGATGCCCTGCTGCGTATGCAGGTGGAATTTCACCCAAGTGCGTTTTCCTTCTGCGTTGATAAGTGAGAATGTATGGCTTCCGTATCCGTGCATGTGGCGGTAAGAGGCTGGAATACCTCGGTCGCTCATGGTGATGGTTACCTGATGCAGTGCTTCAGGTAGTAATGTCCAGAAATCCCAGTTGTTGCGTGCGCTTCGCATGTTGGTGCGCGGGTCACGTTTTACCGCATGATTCAGGTCGGGGAATTTCAGCGGGTCACGAAGGAAGAAGACGGGGGTGTTGTTACCTACCAAATCCCAGTTACCTTCTTCTGTATAGAATTTGATGGCGAATCCGCGAATATCACGTTCGGCATCTGCCGCTCCTCGTTCACCGGCTACGGTAGAGAAACGGACAAACAGTTCTGTTTCTTTTCCAATCTGTGAGAAAATAGCTGCCTTGGTGTAGGCTGTAATGTCATGAGTGACCGTAAATTTTCCGAAGGCACCGGAGCCTTTGGCGTGCATGCGTCGTTCCGGAATCACTTCGCGGTCAAAGTGTGCCAGTTTCTCAAGAAACCATACGTCTTGTAAAAGCATCGGGCCTCTCCGTCCTGCGGTGGCCACATTGTGGTTGTCGGCTACAGGTGCTCCTGAAGCGCTGGTCAGTTTTTTATTTTCCATACAATATTACATTTATAATTAATAAAAAAGGGATGTACTGATAAATTGGTCTAATATCTTTTTGTCTGTTTCTGTCAGCAATCCGTTTTTGGATTTCAGGAAAGGTATGTGGGTGTTCCGTGAAATCTTCAATGTTTTCTTCATTTTCCGGTACATACTGCCTGTCCTGAATTTATACGTGGTAAAAAGGAGTGTACGATGCGGAGATATGCGTCCTGCCATCTTCCGGCTGCATGCACTCCATTTCTTGTGAGGGTGCTGTCCGACGACGAACCAGCCGCACGTCCAGCATCCGGAAATAAGAAAGTCCGTCTCGTTCAGCTTTTGAGTGTCAAAATCAGAAATGGCACTCAGGCTGACGTTCAACCCTTTTGACCAGAGATACATGGCTATTTCTCGTGCGAAAAAGGCGGTCTTTCTTTTGTGGCTGTAATATAAGACAGTGGCTTTCATCTTATTGGCAACAACATAGTTCTTTGGCAATCTTTGTTCACTGTATTTGCGGTTTGTGCCGAGACAGTTATTGCCAGCCAGGCACACATTAAACTGATGATTTTTTTCATATAGCGTTTCTTTTTTAACAAAGATAAGCGGGATGAGAATATTTATTTATATTTGCAAAATTCATTTTTTCGATAATATCCATAGATAAAAACGATAAGGAAATGGAACTGCGTCAATTGAAATACTTTAAAGAGGCCTGCGAACTACAGAACTTTTCAGAGGCTGCGCGTGTGCTGCACATCTCTCAAAGTACCCTTTCACAGCAAATCAAACAGCTGGAAGATGAGCTGGATGTGCTGCTGTTCGACCGCATCGGCAAGCGAATTGTACCCACAGAGGCTGGGCTGGCTTTTCTGCCTTATGCTGTCAGGGCAATACGTGATGCGGAAAACGGAAAACAGATTATTCGCGACCTGAAAGGTATTGAAACGGGAGTGCTTCATGTAGGAGTGACTTACAGCATGAGTCCGTTATTGATTGCAGCGTTGGGATTATTTTCCAAGACTTATCCCAAAATAAAGGTCAATGTCAGTTTTGGCACTTCCGAAGAGTTGTTGGACAGATTAGAGGCAAATCAGTTGGATTTTGTGTTGTCCTTTAAACCGGAAGGCGTGTCAGAGCATATGGAAACCATGCCTTTGTTCTCTTCCATGCTCCGCTTTATTGTGCATTGTTCTCATCCGTTGGCCGAATTGTCGTCCATCACCTTGAAGCGGCTTTCTGAAACTCCCCTGATTCTGCCGGGAAAAGGATTTGCCACCCGAAAAAGAATAGACGACCTGTGCCGGAAGCATCAGTTGGAGCTGACGGTAGGCGTGGAGATGAATGACGTGCATACCATCATTCATACCTTGCGCGAAGGCTATTGGGGAACGATATTGACGCAGGCGGCTGTACGGGGAGAAGAGAACCTGGTACAAATTCCGATACTATGTGCCGACAAACTGACTTCACAGGGCTTTTTGTTCTGGGCACAGGGAGATTACCGTAAGAAATCGGCATTGGCTTTTGCTGATTTTCTCCGAAAAGTGGCAGGAGGAGAAGAGAGAAGCTAAATAATGATAAGATGTAAAAAAGACAGGTTCCTGTTTCTCTTAATCCGTTCTGAATTATTAACTTTGTCGGTCGATAAAAACTAAAACAGAAACACAGCGCTATGCCATTAAATTTACCCGATAAACTGCCCGCAATTGATTTGCTGAAGGAGGAGAATATTTTCGTTATCGATAATTCTCGTGCCAGCTCACAGGATATTCGTCCGCTGAAAATTGTGGTGCTGAACCTGATGCCCATCAAGATTACTACAGAAACCGATTTGATTCGTTTGCTTTCGAACTCTCCTCTTCAGATAGAGGTGAGCCTGATGAAGCTGAAAAGTCATACGTCAAAAAATACGCCGGTGGAACACATGAAAGCTTTCTACCGTGATTTTGAACTGATGAAGAATGAGAAGTTCGACGGAATGATTATTACGGGTGCGCCGGTAGAACATCTCGATTTTGAGGATGTAAATTATTGGGATGAAATCACGGAGATTTTCGAATGGACCCGTACGCATGTGACTTCTACTTTTTATATCTGCTGGGCAGCACAGGCGGGATTGTATTATCATTATGGCATTCCGAAATATCCGCTGGAAAAGAAAATGTTCGGAATTTTTGAACATCATATCTGCGACGGATTCCAGCATTTACCTATTTTCCGTGGGTTTGACGATGTGTTTTATGTACCGCACAGCCGTCATACGGAAGTCCGTCGGGAAGACATCGAGAAGTGTGAAGGCTTGCAGGTGATTTCGGAATCGGCCGACTCAGGTGTACACATTGTGATGGCTCGCGGCGGACGTGAGTTTTTCGTGACCGGACATTCCGAATATTCTCCTTATACTTTGGACACGGAGTATCGCCGTGACCTGGATAAGGGACTTCCTATTGAAATGCCTCGAAACTATTATCGTGAGGACAATCCGGAGAAAGGACCGCTGGTACGCTGGCGAAGTGTGGCCAACCTCTTGTTCTCCAATTGGTTGAACTATTATGTATATCAGGAAACTCCTTACGACATCAATCAGATAAAATAATGCTCAGACAACGTCCTATCGAACTGCTTGCTCCGGCAAAGAACTTGGAGTGTGGAATGGAAGCCATTAATCATGGTGCCGATGCGGTGTATATCGGTGCACCTCGTTTTGGCGCGCGTGCAGCTGCCGGAAATTCCCTGGAAGACATTGAAGCCCTGGTGCGTTACGCACATTTGTATCGGGTGCGTATTTACGTGACTGTCAATACAATTTTGAAAGATGAGGAACTGGCAGAAACGGAGAAAATGATTTGGGATTTGTACCGGATTGGGGTGGACGCCTTGATTGTGCAGGATATGGGGATTACCCGTCTGAATCTTCCTCCGATTCCTTTGCATGCCAGTACGCAGATGGACAACCGCACTCCGCAAAAAGTGAAATTCCTGGCTGAGGCAGGTTTCCGTCAGGTGGTGTTGGCCCGTGAACTGACGCTTGATGAAATTGCAAAGATTCATGCAGCTTGTCCGGAAACACCGCTGGAAGTGTTTGTACACGGAGCCTTGTGCGTAAGCTATAGCGGACAATGTTATGTCAGCCAGGCTTGCTTTGGCCGTAGTGCCAACCGGGGAGAGTGTGCACAGTTCTGTCGCCTGAGTTTTGATATGGTAGACGCCGACGGGAAAATGATTGCCCGGGGCAAACATCTGTTGTCCTTGAAAGATATGAATCAGAGCGAGAACCTGGAAGCCTTGCTGGATGCCGGTGCTTCTTCACTGAAAATAGAAGGACGTTTGAAGGATGTGGCCTATGTAAAGAATGTGACGGCTTACTATCGCCAGAAACTGGATGCGATATTCAAACGCCGCAAAGAATATATACGTGCTTCTTCCGGCACGGTCCGGCTGGCTTTTCGTCCGCAATTGGACAAGAGTTTCAGCAGGGGCTTTACCGATTATTTCCTGCACGGACGTACACCGGATATTTTCTCCTTCCATACGCCAAAGTCGCTAGGTGAGGAAATGGGGGTGGTGAAGGAAGTACGCGGCAACTATTTTACCGTGGCAGGTGTCAAACCTTTCAGTAACGGTGACGGACTTTGTTATCTGGATGAGGCGGGAAAACTGCATGGATTCCGGGTAAATCGCGTAGAAAACAATAAACTTTATCCGCAGGAAATGCCACGCCTTCGACCGAAGACCAAGCTTTACCGTAACTTTGACCAGGAGTTTGAACGAGTGATGCAGAAGAAATCGGCAGAGCGAAAGATGGCCGTGGCCATGGCATTGGAAGAAAACAATTTCGGATTTACACTGACTTTGACCGATGAGGACGATAATAGCATCAGCGTGACGTTGCCGTACGAAAAAGCACCGGCCCGTACACCCCAGGCTGAAAACCTGAGAAATCAGTTGGGCAAGTTGGGAAATACGCCTTTTGAACTGGAACGTTTGGATATTTCTTTATCGGGCGACTGGTTTATTCCTTCGTCAGTGCTTGCAGATTTACGTCGTACGGCAGTGGAGAAACTGCTGGAGGCTCGTCGTATCAACTATCCGCAGGAAAGAGTCCGTTTCCCGAAAACAGTTCATGCCTTTCCGGCAGGCGAACTGACCTATTTAGGTAATGTGATGAACGGCAAGGCGCAGGCTTTCTACCATGACCATGGAGTGAAGCGCGTGGAGCCGGCTTTTGAAAAGGAAGCACAGGCTGATGCGGTGTTGATGTTCTGCAAGCATTGCCTGCGTTATAGCATGGGATGGTGTCCGGTGCATCATAAGGTGAAGTCGCCTTATCGTGAGCCGTATTATCTGGTAAGTACGGACGGACGACGTTTCCGCCTTGATTTTGACTGTAAGGTTTGTCAGATGAAAGTCTCATTGGATAATCGGGCATCTTCATGAAGCACTTACGATATTTTCTGGGCATACTCTTTCTGTTGCTGTGTATGACGGCCTGTCATTACCGCACCACCTTGTCTTCGGCTGTGAAGAACGGTTCGGAAGACTCGGTTGCCGTGTCGGTACAGAAAGAACGCCCGTATGCACTGAACAGCAATTTTCGTGTGACAGCTGATACGCTCTGGTTGCGTCTGCTTCCGTTGCTCGACTCTATTCCGGTAAGGGAAGGAGATGAACTGGTGGTGGCTGAAATATCGCTGCGCACGGAAATGCAGGATGACTCTGTGTGGGTGAAGGTGGCACGCGACCAGGAAACCATAGGCTGGATTCCGGAACATCAGCTTTTGACGCACATTGTCCCTGTAGACCCGATATCACGTTGCATCCACTTGTTCAGTAATTCACACACCTTACCGTTCTTTCTGGTATTGGCAGTGTTCTTCCTTTGCTTTGTGTACCGTGCCGTACGGCGCAAGCAGATAAAACTCATCTGGCTGAACGACATAGACAGTGTGTTCCCCATTACGTTGTCATGGTTGCTTGTGGCAGCTGCTACACTTTATAACAGCATGCAGCATTTTGTGCCGGAAACCTGGGAGCGGTATTATTATGACCCGTCCCTGAATCCGTTCGACCTGCCTTTTGTATTAGGGTTGTTTGTGCTCAGTGTGTTCTTTATTTTGCTGTTAGGAGTCGCTTTGCTGGATGATTTGTTTCATCAGACCTCTTTTGAAGTAGCCTTCTTCTATCTGCTGGGACTGGCTTCCTATTGCATATTTCTTTATATCTTCTTTACTTATTTATGGGTGTACCTGGCTTATGTGGGCTTTATCGGATATACCTTGTGGTGTATTCGTCAGCTCAGGAAATCGCACGGTTATCCATACGCCTGTGGTTCTTGTGGCGCAAAAATGAGATCGAAAGGCATTTGCCCGCACTGTGGCGCATTGAATGAGTAAGAATCGGCAGAATTTTGTAATTTTGCATTTTCCAAAATCAAAAATCTTAAAACGTACCAAATATGATTAGTATAGATGGACTGACCGTAGAATTCGGAGGGACCACCTTGTTCAGTGACCTGAACTTTCAGATTAACGAGAAAGACCGTATCGCCCTGATGGGTAAAAATGGTGCCGGAAAATCGACACTTCTTAAAATTTTGGCAGGCGTTCGGCAGCCCACCCGTGGAAAAGTGACGGCACCGAAGGACTGTGTGATTGCCTATCTGCCCCAGCACCTGATGACGGAGGATGGCCGTACGGTGTTTGAAGAAGCCTCTCAGGCGTTTGCCCATTTGAAAGAAATGGAAGAAGAGATAGAGCGGATGAACAACGAACTGGCCACTCGTACGGATTATGAGAGTGACTCCTATATGGCTTTAATCGAGAAAGTGGCAGCCATGAGCGAGAAGTTCTATGCCATCGACATGACGCATTTTGAAGAAGATGTGGAGAAGGCTTTGCTGGGACTGGGATTCTTGCGGGAAGACTTTAACCGTCCGACCAGTGATTTCAGTGGAGGATGGCGTATGCGTATCGAACTGGCCAAGCTGTTGCTGCAGAATCCGGACGTCCTTTTGCTGGATGAGCCTACCAACCACCTGGACATTGAATCTATCCAGTGGCTGGAAGATTTTCTGATTAACAGTGCCAAGGCCGTGGTAGTCATCAGTCACGACCGTAAGTTTGTCGATAATATTACCACACGTACTATTGAAGTCACGATGGGGCGCATCTATGATTATAAGGTGAACTATTCTCAGTATCTTGTATTGCGGAAGGAACGCCGTGAGCAACAGATGAAGCAGTATGAGGAACAGCAGAAAATGATTCAGGAAACCAAGGACTTTATCGAACGCTTCAAGGGTACATACAGCAAGACGCTTCAGGTACAGAGCCGTGTGAAGATGCTGGAGAAACTGGAACTGATAGAGGTGGACGAAGAAGATACTTCGGCCTTGCGTTTGAAGTTTCCTCCCTCTCCGCGTAGTGGAAACTATCCGGTTATCATGGAAGGAGTCGGTAAAACATACGGCGATCATGTAGTCTTTAAAAATGCCAATCTGACCATTGAGAGAGGAGATAAGGTGGCATTCGTCGGAAAGAACGGAGAAGGAAAGTCTACTTTGGTGAAATGTATCATGAATGAAATAGATCATGAAGGTACGCTGACGTTGGGGCATAACGTACAAATCGGATACTTTGCACAGAACCAGGCATCCTTGCTGGATGAAAATCTGACGGTGTTCCAGACTATTGACGATGTAGCCAAAGGTGAAATCCGTAATAAAATCAGAGACCTGCTGGGAGCATTCATGTTTGGTAGTCCGGAGGCTTCCATGAAAAAGGTAAAAGTGTTGTCAGGAGGAGAACGTACCCGTCTGGCGATGATAAAGCTTTTATTAGAGCCGGTCAACCTGTTGATTTTGGACGAGCCGACCAATCACCTGGACATGAAAACAAAAGATATTCTGAAGCAGGCACTGGTAGATTTCGACGGCACACTGATTGTCGTATCTCACGACCGTGACTTCCTGGATGGGCTTGTGACGAAAGTATATGAATTCGGAAACCAGCGTGTGAAAGAACATTTGTGTGGCATTTATGAATTCCTGGAGACGAAAAAAATGGAAAACTTGCAGGAACTGGAGCGTAAAAATGCCTGAAATCACCCTTTTTTAGAGAAAAAACAGGGATTTGAGAAAAAAGTTCCCAAATGTTTTGCAGGTTTAAAATAAGTTACTACCTTTGCACTCGCAATCGGGAAATGACCGATGCGGCAAAGGATTGATTCGCTAGCTCAGCAGGTAGAGCACAACACTTTTAATGTTGGGGTCCTGGGTTCGAGCCCCAGGCGGATCACTGAGAACAAAAGAAAAATCAATCAAATCCCTGATAATCAAGCATTATCAGGGATTTCTTTTTTCTGGTAGGTGGCAGAAAATAGCCGTTTCAAGCATATTATCGGTGGATAAAATCAAAATTAAGACTTGCAGCAATCTGATTTTCAAAATATTACAAAAAACAACAACAGTACCTTTTAGGTATTTTCCAATCTCACCGGAACTCTAAACAAATTGCACGAAAATCAACAAAAAGATTTCAGTATCCATAAAGGAAATAGAGAAACTGATCTCCGAAAAGGAAACAGTAGTGGAATATCCTCTTTTCAGTCCGGACAAATAGCAGTTCTTATAGACGAACTTTACCACAACTTATGTGATAGACCTCAGCCTACGGAGAAAATATCGCAAAGAATAACAAATGTGAAGGAGGAGTTGAGACAGCCTATTCAAGAACCGGACAATCGGCTACATCTGTATTCCAAAGGAGTAAGTCCGAACTTTCGCTTGAAAGCAGTAGAGAAATGAGCATGATATTCATAACCGACACACGCCCCAATCTCCTGTATCGTCTTACTGCTGTCCAATAGATAGCGACAAGCCATCTTCATGCGATACTCAAAGATGTGACCAAATACGGTTGTACCAAATACTGTCTTAAATCCTCGCTTAAGCGTACATTCATTGGTACCCACCCGCAATGCCAGCTGGTGAAGTGACGGAGGATTTAGATATTCCTGCTCAATAATGGCCCTAGCATGATGAATTTTATCACATGTTATCCCGATAGTACATGAGCAATGAAGATAATTTTCTTCTTCCTGCCCGGCCAGAAAAAGTGAAAGGATCTCCCGTATCTTAGCATCTGCATACATAGATGCCATATTGCCATTGAGTTGTGAAAGTCTGATATCGTGCAACGCTTTATAAACACCCGGACCAAACGGACGATTTTTCCGGTACGCCCTGTACTGACCATTACAAAGGACGGTTTCAAAATCTTTACCGCCCAGCAAATCGGGATAGTGTATGGCAAGTTCACGGAGATAATCATGTGACAGCATGATTTCCATCATATGGAATGGCGTGTTTTTAGGAAAGTGAACACAAGAGTCTACCCCGTCACATTTTAACAAATTGGCATCTCCTTTATTCCACTCCTCACTTCGGATTACAGAGTTATAACAACAGGTAGCATGTCCTGCAAAAGTGGCACAAAACCAAACGGCATGATAGTCGTCAGCCCGAGTATATATTTTAATAGGTTCTTCACTGGATATATGTTGATCCATAATCGAAAACAACGGAGTAGATATCTCTTCAAATGTCGCTTTCAAATACGTATTGTCAATCCGGTAGTTATTTTTTTCCGTCCGTTTTCCTTTTACGATGTTCGGCATGGGCCATTCCAACACCATTTCACACAAATCATGTTTCATTAACCGAGTAACCATCATTATTCCTTTAAGTTAAAGTCAAGTTCCTTTTCGCGTAAGCAGTAAAAGCCGATAAGGCTCTACTTTTGTCCCCAATTGGAGAACTGATACAAAATTACGATAACCCATACATCGGTACAATCCCCATTAATAGGTAAATTACAGTAAATCATAAACATCAACCCAAAACATAAAAACTAAATATGAAAGTAAATTTATCCGGAGTTCCCGAAACTCTGTTTATCACCTTACGGGTACAGGCTGCCGAAACCGCCAAGCCTAACAGTAGCACCAGGGCCCCTTATACCATTGAAGTTCGACCGACATTTATCGAAATAAGGAGAGAAAGCCATGAAATATAGGATACTTGTTTTAACCGCCATCCTGTTTACCGCATGCAACTTACTTCATGCACAAGTGCAGACAGGAAAATTAAGCGGAGTCATCATAGATGCCAATAATGAAGAAACACTGGTGGGGGCCAATATATACGTAGAGTCACTGAAAAAAGGGACTTCCACCGATAAGAACGGTGAATTTTCAATAGAAGTCCCTGCGGGACACTATCGAATTGTTATCTCCTATATGGGATATCGTACCCGACAAGAAGAGGTCAGAATCTCCGAATTGAAAACCAAGAAGTTAGTGATTCGTCTAGAACCGGAAACTCAGTCGTTGGGTGAAGTTGTCGTCACAGCCAAAAGCGAAGCCCGCCAACTGCGCGAACAGGCTATGCCCATGTCAGTGATAAGTATGCAACAGTTGCAGGGAACAGTCAGTAATGTTCAGGATGTTCTGTCGAAAACGGTAGGTGTAACTATCCGCAACACAGGAGGGGTAGGCAGTTCATCCCGTGTTTCCGTACGTGGGTTAGAGGGAAAACGTATCGGCTTTTTCATAGACGGTAGCCCGATGAATGACAATTCAGACTTCATCGATATCAATGACATACCGGTAGACATGATCGACCGAATCGAAATCTACAAAGGAGTGGTACCGGCCAGGTTTGGCGGCTCTTCTGTGGGGGGAGCCGTAAATATTGTCATCAGAGAGTATCCGCCTAAATACCTCGATGCCAGTTACAGTATCGAAAGTTTTAACACACACAAACTTTCGTTAGTAACCAAACGCAACATCGCTACCAAAGGATTAGAATTCGGAGGCGGAGGATTTTATACTTACTCTGACAATAACTATAAGATGGAATCTCCTTTTGAAGAAGGGCTTATCATTAAGCGCAACCATGACAAATTCAAGAAACTGGCTGTTGCAGGTAGCCTGAAGGCTCGTAAATGGTGGTTCGATTTGGCAGAGTTCGAACCTGTCTTTATACACACTTTCAAAGAGATACAAGGTATTGAATATAATATTGAGAAAGCCCACACTTACTCAGACGCCTTCATTTTCGCCAACAAACTGGAAAAAGAAAACTTCCTGACAGAAGGGCTCGATATGGAATCGAATCTGGCCTATGCCTACACGGTATTCCACATGGTGGATACCGCTGCTTACCGATACAACTGGGACGGTACGACTTATCCTGCTGTATCCGAATATGGAGGAGAGATAGGCAAATGGGCCTCGAATGCCAGAAACGAGAAACACACCATCACCCACAAGTTGCATCTGAACTATGTGATCAATAATAATCATTCTATCAACTTGAACTCACTGTTCAGTTTCGCATCCGGACACCCGAAAGATGACCTGAAAAATAAAGTTGTTGGTTATAAAACCAATTTCAGAAGTACGATGGCAAGCTGGATTGCCGGACTGGGATACGATTTCCGCACCGACAATGATATCTTCCTGAATTCGCTCAACGTGAAATATTATATGTATGGTATGAATACTCACATGAGCAGTATCATGTCTTCGGAAGCCGAGAAAGTGGATATGTTGAAACGGGATTTTGGCATCAGCAACGCTCTACGCTATAGATTTACTCCGGATTTCATGGGTAAACTCTCGGTAGGATATGACGTACGCCTGCCGGCCGAAAGCGAACTTTTGGGTGACGGATATACAGTCGCCCCTTCCGGAAACCTGCTTCCTGAACGCAATACAAGCGTAAACCTGGGTTTTCTTTTAGACCGCACCGGAAAGGATGCCAGCAACTTACAGGTAGAAGTAAATACCTTCTATGGATATCTTGAGAATATGATCCGGTTTACAGGAGGATATCTCCAGTCTCAATATCAAAACTTCGGAAAAATGCGTACCCTTGGAGTTGAAGTAGAGGTCAAGGCGGACTTGACTCATTGGCTTTACGGCTACTGCAACATGACCTACCAGGACTTACGGGATGTGCGGAAATTTGAACCGAATACCCATATAACCAACCCGACCAAAGGTAGTCGGATGCCTAACATTCCCTACCTTCTGGCAAATGCCGGACTAGAATATCATAAAGAGAATCTGTTCGGAGGCAAGGGACAGAACACCCGTATCTTTACAGACGGTTCTTTTGTTGAAGAATATTTCTACGATTTTGAACAAAGCCGGTTTCAGGAACGGAGAATTCCACGCACCTTCTCGGCCAATATCGGAATAGAACACAGCTTTATGAACGGACGGTTCATCATTTCGGCACGAATGAATAATCTGACTGATGCCCGAATGATGTCTGAGTTCAATCGTCCCCTACCCGGACGTAACTGGGGAGTAAGGTTAAGATATGTATTGAAATGAAACAAGATTATTTATTTTAAAAACCCAAAAACTATGAAGATTAGAAATTTGATGCTGGCACTTGCCGGCACTGCACTCGTATTTTCTGCATGCGAAAAAGATCCGAACCCTAAAGTCCCGACCACCGATGCCAACATCGCTCTGGCAACCATCCTGCCCAATCCCGACGGAATGACAGGAGCAGCTTACCTGCAACTGATCCGTGACGAGTTTCCACAAAATACAAATAACAACAACGGAATTCCCATTCCGTACGGAGGATCATACCCGATTATCGAAGGGAACGATATTTTCGTTTTTCCGGGATACATGGGCGATAGCAAGAACGAGTTAGTGAAATATACACGGAACAACGGGCAGCTGTCAAGAACGGGAACAATGAAATTGCCACCCAACTCTTCCGCCACCAATATCGTTTTTGCGTCTACCGGCAAAGCTTATCTATCCATGGCAGGATTAGGCAAGATCGCTATCTTCGATCCCACTACCATGACACAGCAAGGAGAGATAGACCTGACTTCATTAGGAGTATCCGACAGCAATCCGGATCCATCCGCCATGTTACTGCGCGACGGACTCCTATTCGTAGGCCTCAGCCAGATGGTGGGTGGATGGATTCCCCCACAGGATCGCCCGTACAGCGACATTGCCATCATTGACACCCAAACGGATAAGTTGCTGAAAATGATAACAGACAAGACCAGCGGCATCTCTATGCCAACCCGCCCAATCGACCGCTATTCCATCTTCATGGACGAGAAGAAAGACATCTACATTTCGTGTATGGGAGGCTTTGGTATGGTCAAAGGGCATAATGCCGGAGTTCTGCGTATCAAAGCCGGAGAAACGGAGTTCGACCCGACTTATCAATGGACAATCACAGGAGCCGCCATCAGCGGAGAAGAAAAGACTGCCGGATTTATCTCCGCCATCCGGTATGTAGGTAATGGAAAAGCGTATGCTTACATCAATATGCCGGGTTACTACAAACCGGGAGAACAAGGACACACAGCCATCGCCGATCTTGCAGTAGAAATAGATCTGTACAATAAAACCATGAAAAAAGTGCAAGGACTTGACTTGTCCAACGGTTTCGGGGTTATGCTTTCCCTTTATAAAGGGAGTATGTTGATAGGTAACTCATCGGCTAAAGCAAAAGGTATCTACTCACTGGATATACAGACAGGTGAAGTGTCTAAAGAACCGATACTGACCACGGTAGGCAATCCGATATTATGTTACTATTTTGAAAAATAAGGATAGTCACCTTTGGATGATTTTAAGAAAGAAGTGCTCTTGCAGGATACACAGAGTTACCGTATCTTTGCAGCCGTTTTAAAAAAAGAATAATTATGGAACTTCCTGAAGATCCGATGATGCTGTTTAGCGTCATCAACATGAAACTTCGCGATTGCTATGCATCGCTCGACGAACTCTGTGAAGATATGAATATCAGCAAGGACATACTGATCGGAAAACTGGAATCGATCGGGTTCGAATACAATGCCGAACAAAATAAGTTCTGGTAAATGTGCCATATACCTGAAATCGCCACAGATTGAAAGTATGTCGAAACTCGCACTCATCACAGCTTACACGGATTTATACTAATAAATATCATTAGCTATCAATAGGTTAAATTCGTTCTGTGGAACTCTATGTTACTCTGCAATGAGTTTCGGCACACTCCCAATCTATGGCGAAAAGGTTATCCCCGCCTTTTATTATTTATTGGTGAAACGGAACCAATTAAAATCGGTATATCCGTCTTCTCCCGCTTTCTCCTTACTAAAATTGAATAAGGCAAAACGATTGGCAGTCCAGACCAGCCCAAGCCCCATACTAAGTTCATTACCGATGGGAAGGAAATACTTGCCATCGGTACTGTAATAGAAAACGGCACGGAAACCTACATCCATCACACGGGCACGTATCCATATTTTGTTCCCTTCAAAACGATCGATTGTTTCAATCGTTTGACCATCATTACACATTACAATTTTCTTTTCACCATTAGTCTGCTCTACAGCCACATAGGCATAGGGGAATTCAAATACACCGAAACCGGCTACATTTCCGTCTTTCAGTCCGGAGACATCCAGTTCGACTGTTGCTTCGGAAGAAGGTCCCTGTACCCTCTGGGTCAATGTATTGCGGGCTGTCTTCAACGATTCGGCATACGAGGCTTTCAGTCGCATATGTCCTTTCCGTTCCTTCAGGGACCAACGGCTATTGTCCGGATTATGGTTCCACTGCCATTGAAGTCCGAGCGAAGATGTATTGAATTCATCCGTTGTGGCAGGAGAAGCGAACGGATAGGTCTTTCCGACCTCAGGTTTCGGATAGGTAATAATGTCTTTACCACCACTGCCAAGCATCGGCCATCCATCTACCCATTTCACCGGTACCAAATGAGGTACACGCCCGATAGGGCCTCTGTCTTGCATGATAATAAACCACCAGTCACCATTCTTCAACTGCACCATCCCCCCCTGATGCAAACCGTTGGGGGGATAAGAACCGGAATCATTCATGATCAGTTTATGTTCGTAGGGTCCATAGATGTTATCGGAACGCAGACATATTTGCCAGCCTTCGGTTCCACCGGCCGGACAAGTGAGATAATACTTCCCGTTGATCTTATAAGCATGGGCACCTTCCATACCATAGCCTCCTCCGAATTCATGGGCATTCTTAAATCGCTTATCCCATATCTTCACTTTCTCTCCCTTCACAGATTTAGCATCGGAAGCCAGCTCTGTAACATACAGTGTCCCTTGTCCGTGGAAAACATATCGAACAGTAATCCCGGATCATACAGGTATTCCGGAAAGATAGTCCGTTCCCAAGGGCCTTTCACATCATCGGCAATGCAAATGGAAAAGTGCCCGGGGCCCTCTCCTTCCCAAGAAGGAGTGCAAAAGCCAACATAGAATTTACCGTTATGATGACGGATAGTGGCAGCCCATGATCCACGCAGATAACGATCGCCCCCCTTCAAATCATAGCGTGCATCTTCATCGTATCGGTCGACAGCATATCCTGCCATCTTCCAATTCACCAAATCTTTCGATGTGGCAATGGGACAACCGGGAACATAATGCATACTTGTGGAGACAAAATAGAAGTCATCGCCCACCCGGATCACATCCGGATCAGGCCAGTCACCCCACATAATAGGATTAGTAAACGTCCCATTTCCATTATCCGGATTCCAGACCGGAGCTTGTGCATGGATGCTACATAAAGGCAACATCCATGCAATCAATACATACAAATATTTTTTCATGACAGCTCTTATTATTCCATACATTCGACATCCTCTGTATAAGGAGCCACCTCAGCACCAAACAGGCAGGCACCTTTCGTTTCGGACTGACGTAATCCAAGTATTATCACATTCTTTTCTCCGGCACGTAACCAACACTCCGGAAGATAGAACTCTCGTTGCGGCCCCTCTTCCCAATAGCGTCCGATATTGTGTCCGTTCAACCACATATATCCCGTTCCGGTAGCATTTACAATCAGCTTCCAGGGAATCCATACCGAAGGATTTTTCCGGGGCATATTGAATTCGAGACGATACCAGGTAAGCAATGCATCCCGTCCGCCATCGACTGTTCCGGTTAGCTCTCCTTTACGCACCAAAGGATAATCGGCTGATAACTTCACAACAGACCAGCCCTCTGTGCTTCCCGTTCCCAAATTCCAGTCCTGACAGATTCCTCCGAGATCGGTGGAAACTTCCCAGTTCAGCTTCTTGATCACCTCGAACTCCTGTTTTAAACGGACTCCCTTGAGCAGACCACCTGCCCCGCTCCGGTTACTCACCACCATAGCTATCTCATTATCGCCCTCGTGAATGAAAGGGGCCACATTGATTACATAAGGTTTATCCCACTCTTCGTGCGTACCTACTTCCACACCATTCACCCATAAGGTTCCGGCATCATCTATACAACCAAATTCAAGGACAGTCATCCCTTCACGAATCATTTCTGGTGTCCAGCGGATACATGTACGATAGACGGCACAACCGGCTTTCTCCTGTAAAATCCAGGCAGCAGGCCATTTCGGTTTCTCCAATCCGGCAATTTGCAAGGTAGCCAGGTTATCAATCGTTTGCTGATCGAGCAGAATTTTTTCCCACCCCGCATCTTCAGCAAATACAGCGGGCATCAAACGGGGCTCGTCCGTTCCGACAGATTTTACAAACCATTCTTCAATAGGCTGAATACCTGTCTGCCTGCGTCCGAAACCGGCCTGCTTGACTCCGCTTAATTCCTCCATCGGACGGTATCCGTGAGCATGCCCCCGGTTCTCGTAAATGGCAATGATCTCGTTAACGCCTTTGTGTAAAAGCCCGGATACGATAAAAGTATTGTCCAGCTCGTCCTTCGATACACGCTCAGCAAATTCCCCATTCACGCGGACGTAAACAGGATCACCGGTGAAGAGTTCAAAAACCAGCGAACCATAGCGGTCAACTTCTTTCTGGGTAAGATTCACCTGACTACGATACATTGAATAACGGCAATCATTGACTCCCAACTCGGGAAGAGATTTACCTTTACGCAACGGTATCCAGTCTCCACGAAAGTCTTCGTCTTTCCGCCAGACATCTGTAATAGTGATAGGTAAAGGTAAAGCGACCGGACGTTCCGGCAAAGTTTGTTCACGCGGATACCACTCCACCGTATCAGTTCCGGCGTGCACCACCAGCAACTTACTATCCAAAGCTGCCAACTGACAATCTATCCTCATGGGTTTCCCTTCAACAGTCAAATTGACTAATTGACGGAATGCCTGTTTTTTATCACGATTCAACAGAAAGACAAACAAAGTTCCGTCGGCAGCCCGGCGAATCCCAATAGTCAGGTTATCGGCTCCTTGCACATCGAACCGGACAGGCCGACTTCTGACAAGCAGTCCCCCGAACTTATCGACCACCTCACCAATTCCTTTCACTGCAGCGTATTTCTCACCGACCCCTCCGTTTTCCTTTAGCGGAGCTCCATAATCATAAGTAGTAGTCATACGACGGGCTCCCCATCCGGCAAAATGAGTACCGCCAAAGAACATATAATAATTCAATCCGGTAGAACCACCCGCCATAGCCATCAAAGCCATCCCCCGGGCATGACGTCCGTCCAGATAACTGTCTTCACTCAGACGCCCACCGACGGTAGAGAACCAGCCACCTTGCAACTCACACACAAATGCAGGTGCATTGGGTTGTTCGGCCTTTAACTTCTCTATACGTGATTTAGCCTCGTGCATATTCCACCATACATATTGATTATCCATGTCAAACAGCTGGCTGATCACCGGATCATGAGAACCGCGCACTTCGGGAGTCACACAAGTAAAAAGAGGGACATCAATGCCATTTCGGATGCAAGCATCCGAAAGTACCCGCAGAAATTCTTCCTTTTTCTCGGACTCCATATCAAAGTAAATGTATTCATTCTCCAATTGTACCATTATGATACCCTTCTCACCCGGTTGCTTACGAGTGAGTTGTTCCTCACTAAATACCCGGCAAACAGCATTGTACCAATGCTCCGACCATTTCATGTGCTCAGGATGGTTGCTCCGAAGCCAGAAACTGGTATCATAGCTGTCCGGGCAAAATTTGGCAAGCCAGCGCGGATAAGCACCACCGGCCCACTCGGCACAAATAAAAGGACCGGGACGGACAATGGTATACAATCCGAACTCTTCATGTGCCATATGCAGCCATGCTTTCAGATCATCAAAATTGCATTGCGAATAGTCGTCCACACTCTTCGGCATATTCCGTTCATGCCAATTCCAGGGGACATAGGTTTCCACAGTATTGAATCCGGCTTCTTTTATCTTCCGGAAGCGGTCACGCCACAATTCCTGCGGGCAACGGAAGTAATGGAACGCAGCACTGAGTATAAAAATATCCTTTCCTTCGATAGTAAAACAATCTTTATCATATTTCACCCGGTCGGGATGGAAAAATTGCTTCTCCGGCAAGGTCTGTGCCTCCACAGTGAAATGTACTATCATTCCTAACAGAATGGATAGAGTCAAACTTCGATAATTCATATTCATTACTTTTTTCATTTATTGATACAATGTAACTTCAGCCAATCCGGCTGCTCCCTCCGAGCTTTTCTCAATGGTAAGGCGCATATATTTCAGTTCCTTACCGATCTGCACAGGCTTAAAATCCCATCCGGTACATTCTCGTTCGTATAGAGTCTCCCAATTCTTTCCGTCGATAGAAATTTCGACTTTATGGGTATAAGTAGAACTATCCTTCTGAAAACGAATCCGACTGGCAAACACATTCACAGATCGTTCCAATTCAAGTAGAACGATCTGGGGCTGAGATTCATCATCAGCAATCCACCATGAAAAATCATCTCCATCTGTAATATGAGAAGCCTCATAGCGTTTCTGTTCCGAAGTAGCCTCAACCCGAACCACTTTTAACGGAGTTTTTGTACGGATGACGTTTTCCCAAGCAGTAGCCTTTACAACAACTCCCTCTTCTTCATCTCCGGAATAGGGAACGTGATACCCTTCAGGTACAAATACCCCGTCGTATCTCCGGGTTACAATTTCCCGGGTGTCCCCCCGGAGTCCGTCTGCCGTAACCGAAATATGAATTTTACCGGGACGACAAGTCGTTCGTATCAGCGCATATCCTACTCCGCCTTCCACCAACTGGGGATTAATCCCGATACGCTCTATTCCATCCCCGATCAGACTTCCCTCACCGGATACGGAAATATGTATCCGGACATCCGATGTATTGACAAGAGTACCATTTGAATCACAGACCTTAAAGTAGACAGGAATCATATCCGATCCGTCCGCCACAGGTTGTATATTCTCTTCCTTCAACCAGATTTTGACCTGTCGAGGTTGTTCCGGAGTGCGTACACTGTGGGTAGCAACGACTTTTCCATCTACTATCCCTTCTGCCACTAATTCACCGGCCTCATAAGTACCGGCATTAAAAACATAACAGGGACTCCCACCTTTTTCTACAATGGAACGATAGAGAGGAGTACGCTCCTTACGCATCTGTTTTCCAATCAAATGATGATTACGGAAAAGGCGTACTTCGTCACAATTGGAAAATACGGTGATCTCATTTACTGACGAAACATAACGTGAAGCAGTGTTTTGTGATGCAATAAATACCATCGGCCCATCATATAATCCCGGTTGGGATATTTCTTTATCACGCATGCTCTGCATCATATAGTAACTGAACTTAGGATATCTGTTTATATCGACTATCCCACAAAACATGGTTTCCTGCTCTGCTCCACGTGCATAATCATTATAACTCCACAAAAAATGTCCTCCCATTCTGGGATTAGCATCAAGCATGCACCAGTCGAAATATCCATGCCCGTTAAGTTGCAAAAAACGCCCTCTGCACTGTTTCAATTGCTCTTCTTCATTTTCCATCAGGCTTACCCTAGGTTTTTCTCCTACTCCGTCACCCCACTCACGACAAAACAAAGGTTTCACTGCGATCTGGTCCTCCGGATAATTACTCATCACATCACCGTCTTTTGGAAAACGGGATACCTGTTTATAAAAAACATCGAAACAGTCTACCCGGTCTGCATGTCCAAAGTAGTCGCCGGCAGTGTACATCTGATCTCCGGGATATTCGATATGTGCTATAGCATATAGATTCCGGGCTATCTCTGCCGGATAGCGGCTTTCATTAAGCGCTGTTTCCCATAGTATGACGGAAGGGTGATTCCTATCCCGACGAATCATTTGCTTCCCAACTTCATAAAGACGGGAAATGAATGTAGAATCGTTCTTGAAATACTGCCATCCGGGGATACACTCCACTACCAGCAACCCGTACTTATCACAAGCAGCCAAAAATGCAGGATCCTGCGGATAATGAGCTGCTCTGACGGCATTGCATCCGCCCCGCTTCAAATCGATCACATCTCTTTCTTGCATAGAATTAGCAGCTGCATCTCCTATATGTGCAAATGCCTGATGGCGATTGGCTCCACGCAGATAAAGTGATTCGCCATTAATATAGAAACCTCCGTCGCGGGTATAAGCAATAGTACGTATACCTATGGATTCAGTATGACAATCTACAACCTTACCGTTTTCAACAATCTCATTTTGCAACGTATACAAGTTTGGATCATAGGGATGCCATAACGATGGATGTACTATTTCCAGATTTTGCTCCAGATGAATGGCCTCACCGGCTGACAACCGAAAAGGAGTCAATTGACAGGCCACTATTTTTCCACTCTTATCTATCAGTTGTGTACGAAGTTGGGCTTTCCTCTTTCGTTTCCCTTCGTTTCTGACATGAGCCTTAACATGGGTCACGGCTTTTTCTTTTCCGACTACCGGATAAGTAACAAAGATGCCTCCTCCAGCTACCTCTTCCTCTTCTAAAGCATGAGTGATATGTAACGGATCACTGATAACCATTTCCACATCTCTATAAATCCCGCTATAGTAATAGAAGTCCATACCTGCCTGTGGTTTTCCAGGAGGTGTAAGTGGATCATATTCGGCAGAAACCCGAACTGCCAGCAGATTGTCCCGGTCCCAGTTTATCCGGGTAGTAATATCTGTTACAAAACCGACATAACCTCCCCGATGAGCACTAATCTTCTGTCCGTTCAAATAGACTTCACAAGCATTCATGACTCCTTCAAACGAAATTTTTATTTGTTTGTCTTTGTATTGTGACGGTACTCTGAAAGTACGTCGATACCACCCGACTCCATCATAAATAATATCTCCTCCACAATGCTTCTTCTCTAATTGCATAATATGAGGGATGATAGCTGCTATCCAACCGGAATCATCCAAACCGGGCTGCCCACCGCTTTCAACTTCTCCCCGATGAAAAGCCCAACCGGTATTCATGTTCAACACCACTCTTGCCTCTGCCTCCCCTGCCAATGCAGGGAAGGAGCAGAATACAAGCATACTACAGAAAAAAAATATCCTGAAAAACATCTCTGTTACCTTAACCATATATCAAATAGAGAGAAATTAATAATGGGGATTTTGTACAATTGCCGGAGTGGCATCAATCACTGTCTGCGGAATAGGCCACAGATAATGCTTTGCCGGATCAAATTTCCGGTTCTCAACAAAAATTCGTTCATTTGTCAATGAAAGGGCACCGGTTACAGGATCGACCGTTCCAAGTAAACAACCATATACCTTCCCGTTCAACACTTGTTCACCGATTTTCCAACGGCAAATATCGAACCACCGAAGTCCTTCCATAGCAAGCTCCACACGTCTTTCTCTTCTGAGTAATTCACGCAATTTCTCCTGACCGGTATATCGGGTCCTGTCTACAACCGGCATTTTAGCACGGGTACGTATGTCGTCCAAAATATCGTAAACGGAATTATCAATCTGATTCAGCTCTATTTTACATTCGGCATACATCAACAGCACTTCTGCATAACGCATAACAATGGCATTCATACCACAATCCCACATATCTGCATAATCAGACAAATCGTCCACATATTTACGAACTAGATATCCTGTTTTAGAACGTCCGTAGGGAGCATAATAATCTCCATTCGGATCTTTCACATCGATTGGGTCATAACGTTTTCCTTCGTATAGATTTCCCGGAGCTAATACGGTAACAGCCAAACGAGGGTCTCTGTGCAGGTAAGGTTCTTTCGGATCATATACCTCAGACTCTTCGATTGTTTTTCCATCTTCACACTCAAAAGCATCTACCAGTGATTGAGTAGGATTGATAGAACACCATCCGCCCACACTGGCCGGAGGCAATACTCCCAAAACCCAGTTACCGTACAGGCTTTCTACATATTGTACATCCAGAATAACTTCCGAATTATTTTCATTCGCAATCTTAAACAAACCTTTATAATCAGGAAACAGTTCGTAGCCCAATCCCATTACTTCGCTACAAGTAGCCATACAATCATCATACTGATGTTCGAACAGTTCCAGACGAGCTTTCAGTGTCAAAGCTGCACCACGAGTTATACGTCCGACATCACTTCCGGAGTAAGATTCGGGAAGTTGCGGAGCGATCTCTTTCAGTTCTTTCAAGATAAACTCAACCACTTTCGCTTTCTCAGTACGTGGCAAATTGGCATTTTTAATTTCAAGAACGGAAGTTACCAAGGGCACATCACCATAATGCGTCACTTTCTGAAAATAATCCCATGCACGCAGAAAACGTACTTCGGCTATCAAGCGTTTGCGTAAATCTTCATTCATTTCGGGGCGATGGATATTCTCCAGGAAATTATTATAGCGAACCATGTTTCCATACCCCATATAGCTATAACCCGGATCGGTCGGGGTCGCTGTACCTGCAGCCTGTACCGCCCAGCCTTCCCAAGTAAAAGGATTATAAGCATTATCCGACGCACAGTCGGCATAAATCACTTCATCCATAGAAAACCAACCATTATAACACCCTGTAGCTGCGGCCATGGCATCTTTTTCAGTTCTCCAAAAGGCTTCGTTTGAAGGTTTGTCCAAAGGATTCCGATCTAGAAAATCGGTACTACATGCCGAGAACAAAGCGGCAAACAACAAACTATATATTATCTTTTTCATATGTATTATCTATCAGAAAGTAATGTTTAAACCAAATGTATTTGTTTTGACCTGAGGATAAGAGCTTCCTCCTTCGGGTGATTCCGGATCGAACCCTTTATCAAATTTGGTAAAGGTAAGCAGATTCTGCCCGCTATAATAAACTCTGATTCGTGAAATTCCCATCATATTACACCACTCTTTTGGAAGTGTATATCCCAACTGGAAGTTCTTCAAACGTAAATATGAAGAGTTGACAATCCAGAAAGAAGAGGGATTATAAATACTGTTGTTCTGGCGATAAGAAGAGAATGCTCTCGGAAACTTACCATTCGGATTGGTTTCAGCATCCCAACAATCACGATACATATAAGAAGGCTTTCCCTTAGCTCCAATCATTTCACCTACTACACCCGGACCTGCAAGATAGCCTTGCACATCAGCTGCTCCCTGGAACAGAAAAGTAGCATCGAGTCCTTTCCATTCGGCAAACAGATTCAAGCCAAATGTCCACTTAGGCATGGTGTTACCAATGTAGACACGGTCTTCTCCATCGATTTTTCCATCGTTATTAATATCACGGTACTTGATGTCGCCCGGTGCTGTATCAGTGCCGGGAATCGTTGCGCTATTAGCAACCTCTTCTTCAGTTTTAAAAAGTCCCTCGGCAATGTATCCTCCGATAGAGTTGATGGCATATCCTTCCTGGTTGAAATATTTACCACTCCAAATGCGTGCACCACCATTCTTCAGGTCCATCACTTCATTCTTATTATATGCGGCATTTGCCGATACCTGAAAATTCCAGCCATGAGTATTCAATTTATAACCTGCCGTTATCTCCAAACCGGTATTCTTTACTTTACCTGCATTTTGATAAGGTGCATTTAAACCATATAAGGTACTTACGGGTAATTTCATCAGAATATCATACGTCAATTTGCGGTATCCTTCGATAGATAAAGTATATTGATTGCCCAGAAACCCCATGTCAAGTCCAAAGTTCAAAGTCTCGGTAGTCTCCCAGATCAAATTGCGGTTAGCTCCATCGACCGGTGCTACCCCCTGTACAACAGTTCCGCCAAACGAATAATTAGCCTGATCAAGTACAGATTGGTAAGAATAGTAAGAAATAGCCTGATTACCCAAAACTCCCCAGCCGCCTCTCAGCTTAAGATCTGACAACACATTACGGGTTCCTTCCATGAAAGGCTCATTAATAATTCGCCATGCACCAGAGAAAGATGGGAATACTCCCCAACGTGAGTCCTTAAAGATACGTGAAGTTCCGTCACGACGGATATTTGCCTCAACCAAATAACGATTATCATAGTCGTAAGTCAAGCGTCCGAAGAATGAACGCAAAGCATATTCATTAGCCGAACCATCTGCAGTCTGACCATCAGGTGAACCGGCATTCAACTCCCAAAGATCATTGTTCAGAAAGTTTTTCCGATATCCTTTTGTCCAGTCTTCACGGTAATATTCCTGTTCGTATCCTGCCAATGCACCTACAGTATGTTTTCCAAACGTATTGTTATAGCTGACCAAAGTCTGTAAGTTCAGTTTCAGACCATTTTTACGTTCATCAGTTTGATTGTTAGGTCCCTGATACTTTGTAGGCTCACCTGTTTTCCAGTTATAATATTGAATATCCTTAATGAATTTTTCATCAGAAATTGATTTATATTCGTAACCCACGATTTCCTGAATTTTCAACCCTTTAATCGGTTCATAACTTACATTTCCGATGGCTCTGGTAATATGCTGTTTGGTAGTACGTAAATTACCTTCTTCAATAAATGCAAGTGGATTACCATCATTGGCATATCCATAATATCCATTTGAATATTTATAAGGAATGAAAGGAGCTATCTGATTGATCTGCGAAAAGATGTTAGACATTTCACCGGTAAAACCACTCACCGGTTCTTGTGCCTCCCCATAAGTAAAAGAAAGATTCATACCTGCCGTGAACTTGCCCATCTTGGCATTCATATTGCCTCGCACCGAATAACGGTCATATTTAGCAATATCTATAATACCGTCCTGTCCCAAGTAACCAGCAGAAAACATATAGGTCATTTTATCCGTACCACCTGAAATTTCAGCGCGGTGGCTATGCTGCAAACCGGTCTTATAAAATAATCCCTGCCAGTCTGTATCCGGATAATTGTCAGGATCCGAACCATTTCTGAACTTTTCGATCTCTTCATCTGTATAGATCGGATTCTTTCCTTCGTTAACCATAGCTTTGTTATATAACTTCGCATATTCCCACGAGTGCAGATATTCAGGAAGAGCCGTAGGTTTCTGCCACCCCACATAGCCATCATAACGAAGCGTGGGAGCTTTATCTCCTCCTTTTTTAGTAGTAATCAAGATTACTCCATTTGCCGCACGCGAACCATAGATAGCAGCTGAAGAAGCATCTTTCAGTACCGAGATGTTCTCGATATCGCTGGGATCCACTTCATTTATGCTGGATACCGGCAAACCGTCTACCACATACATCGGATTAGAATTATTCAGAGTCCCGACACCACGTACCCGTATGGTTGTATTATCACTTCCCGGCTGCCCCGTCCCGGAGATAACCGTTACTCCGGGCAAAAGTCCCTGAATCGCATTCGAAACGTTTGTTACCGGACGATTCTGCAACGACTTGGAATCGACAGCAGCGACAGCTCCCGTTAAGTTTACTTTCTTTTGAACCCCATATCCTACTACAACCACCTCATCCAGGGTCTTCGTATCTTCCTTCATGATGATGTTAAACGCATCTTTTCCTTTTGTCGACACATCTTGTTGGAGATAACCGATATAACTGATAATCAAAGAAGCATTTTCCGGAACTTCCAGTGTGAATTCCCCATCCAGATTTGTTATCACCCCATTGGTACCGACTCCTTTTTCCACGACATTCGCACCAATAATCGGTTCGCCTGTAGCATCCTTCACCACTCCGGATACTTTTTTCTTTCGGGAACCGGACTGTTGGTCCGCTTTTTTTTCAATAAAATAAATCTTATTGTTTTTTATTTCAAAAGTTACCTTCGTTCCTGCCAACAGTTTAGACAATGCTTCATCCAGACTGGCATCTTTCACTTGAATAGAAATTTTGCGATTCACATCAATCAACTGATCGCTGAATACCAACCCCATTCCTGTTTGTGCTTTTATAGAAGACAGTATTTTTTCTACCTTCTCATTATTAAAATTCAAAGAAACTTTTTGTGACCATGCCGAAACAGTGAAGCCAAATAAAAGAACTCCTAAGAGCAACAGCATTTTCGTTCTGGTTCTTGTTTTCATTTCATACAGTATTAAATTAATTATTTTTATAGTTTATAAAAAGGCCTTTCTATATAAGCTAACACACCATCGAAAAGAAGGTATGAGTGCTATTTGTATTTTTCTGCAAAAAAAGATGCAGGGAAATGATAGGTCTTGCCCTTATGTAGTTGTACATGCCTTCTAACATCCCCACAAACCACCTCGTACCGTTCATTTTGCCGTGCATACAAAACAGCTTCTATCAATTTTCCCGCTTTCCAGGTAATGTCCAAAGTATGTCCTCCATAGATTTTTATACCTTTTATAGAACCATCGGCATAATCACAAGGCCAGGCCGGCAAAAGTTCTATTTTTCCCTTCTCGGTATAAACCAGCATCTCCATTAGCAGGCGTGGGATGCTCAAGACTGCATCCAAATTGTATACTTGATGTTCCGGATCATGTGAAGTGACCAATCCGTCATATAAATAATGACGACGACTGAAACGGTCCAGATTTGTTTTTACCTTATCTATATCGCCCAGACGCACTGCCTGAAGAGCCACATGAATTAATCCATGGGCAGAACCGGTATCGAAAGCAAAACGTTTGTTTAATGCGATACGTGCTGCATGTATAAGACGAGGATCTCCCTCCGACTTACCCAACTGCGAACCGGGAAAAACCGGATAGAGATGAGAAAGATGTCTGTGATTATATACGTCCTGATAAGCTTCATCAATCCATTCGGCCAAGGCTCCTTCGTCATTAATCCGGTAGGAAGGCAACCGTTGCAGGTAATTATTCCATTTAGCCAATTCTTTTTTGTCAGCACGAAATGTACGCCCCATCTCAAGAAGCAAACGGAACACTTCTTTAGCAATAGCAACATCCATTGTAGCATCTTTGCTCAACCAGGTGTCAGTCCCCGGAGGAGCATTCTCGGGAGAAACACTGGGGCAAATGTGATATAAGCTATCACCATCCATAGTCAAGTAGTCTTCATAGAAGTCGGCCATTTCCCTGTATAGCGGGAACACATGTTTCTTAAGAAAAGCCTCATTACCGGTCAGCATGGCATACTCATAAAAAGAACGTATATTCCAGCCGGCACCACCAGGCCAGCACATCCAGGGAAAAGACCGTCCGAAATGGGTGAGATATCCACTTTCCGGATCATTATAATGGGCAACAATAAAGCCTCTGCACCCCAGATAATTTCGCGCGTTCAGTCTCCATCCGGGAAGCAGACTCTCCACATAACCAATATAAGATTCCGCACATTCATACAAATTGCCCATAGATGCTGCCGAGACGGCCAAGTTGATATTTGAATCCCATACAAAGCCACCGATCCATCCGGGTTTCCATCCTCCTCCCCAGATTCCCTGTAAAGGAGGAGGATACTTGCCGGATGAAGAAATAAGCAAATAACGTCCCATAGCATGAATCTGCTCAAGAAACAAAGGAGTAACCCCATGCTTATGAATATCGGAAAGCATTTTCTCTGTCGAAGTCGTTTTCCAATCGGAAGAACAGCCTAAATCCAATTGCATGCGGCGAAACATTTCGGCATGTTTCCGACTGTGAGGTAACAACAGAGTATTATAATCGAGCGGTAAACGTGACAACTCCCTTTGCACGGAAGGGCGTACCGACAAATTTGCATTCTCCAACGGAGTAATTCTCACAAGAACGAGTACCTCGTCAGCGTCTGCTATTCTCAAAGAATCACCTTCGGTAATCATACTTCCCCCTTTAAGAGACACTCGGGCCAATCCCTCATAACCACCGGCATCATATTTGTAAGCGGCACGGTAAGATAACCATCCTGAAAATGCTTCTGTACTCACCGATGAGAAAGCACTATCCAGATTATGCTCAAAATGAACTCCTTCACGTCCCGGAGTCTCCTTAAGCCCCAACACTAAATTTATCTTTCTTTGTCCGGTTGCTTTCAGACGGAGCACATTGACATTATGCTCTCTGGATGAGAATACAGATTCCGTCACTCCTCCTCTTCCACCCCAAAAGGCGGAAGTCTCACCCGTTTCCAGATCAAGTTGTCTTCTATAGCCATTCTCTGCCTGTAGAGTGGTATCGGTATACCGAATGCACAGATCAAAAGCTGGATGGGGTATAAGAGGCCAGCGCTGTACGGCTCCCATAGCAACCAATTGCCGGTCAGCTTCATCGGTCATCAACTCATCTGCTGCATCGCTTCTCCCGGATTCTATCAACCGGCGCACTTCCGGAAGAAGCGAAGCTGTTGAAGGAACCGCTACTTTATGACGATCCCATCCTCTTATAAACAATTCCTCGTGGACACAGATTATTCGTTCCGATCCCGGTTGCCCCATCACCATCGTCCCGTGGCGGCCATTGCCGGTGACAAATGCATCCTGCCATGATGTGGCAGGTTTCTCCGCCCAAACCACCCATCGTCCGGACGAAACAGAAGAAGATGGATGATGTACCGTACCGTAAGTAGTTGACAATGACAGACAGGCCATCAAAAGTGTAAACAGATATTTCATATAAACACATATTTGCTGTGATATCTCTTGTGTATAGATATCCGGTTCATACTTGAAATTAAATATTCTTAAAGGCCCTTTTACTACATAAGCTAACACCCCATCCGAAAGAAAGTATGAGTTTCCATATAAGAGCTTATCTAAAAAAATAGATGCAGCTCCTGAACAGGGTCTGCATCTATCTATAGAATAATAATTCAATCAATCTATTTTTCCTTCTGAATTTCGAATCCCCCATCTTCCGTTTGCAAGAAACGTATCCATGAAACCGCTTCCAAATCACGCAATACATCGTCCACATTCACTTTGCTGGTAGATAGAGTAAACCTGTTATTCAATAGGGTGGAATCACGCACCACAAAATGAACATCATACTGCCGTTCCATGACCTTTATAATATCTCTCAGCGGAGTAAGATAAAAATTCAGGCTATTGGAACGCCAGGATGAAATCTGGCTCATATCATCCGGTTTGGTTATCTGGCAAATTCCGGATGTCCGGTTGTATTCGGCACTTTCACCCGGTACAAGAGGATATTCCTTGTTCTTGGTATCTTTCAACAGCACGCCTCCTTCTTCCAAGGTGACCCATACATTGGGTTCTGACGGATATGCCTTTACATTAAATTTAGTTCCGGTGACCTTTACTTCAACACCTTTCAAATCGATGATAAACGGACGCTTCTTATCCTTAGCGACCACAAAAAAGCCTTCTCCCCATAACTCCACACTCCGACTGAACAGACCGAACTTCTTGGGATACCGCAAACGGGTATCCGAATTCAACTGTATAACTGTTCCATCTTGCAGAACAACCTGCATTTGCTCTCCGCAAGGAACCTTTAATTCAGCATATTCTGTGGCAGAAAAGACTCCGGTTCTGTCAGCCAGAAACCAAAGAAATATACTAAGGAATAAAAAAGGAATCAATACCGCTGCCGCTATCAGTCCGCGACGATAAGAAACTATTTTTTTCTCAGGTTTTATTTGCCCGATGAAGCGTTCCCGCATCCGTTCTTCCGGCACCGGATGGTCTAACCATTCCCGGGCCCGTTCTTCGGTGAGCCGTGCAGACTCGCTCTCCAAACGCCCCGACAAATATTCGCTACCCTCTTCTGTAGCAAACCATTCCGCAACCAATCCCGCTTCTTCCACAGAAGCTTCGTTATTGAGCACTTTATCTATAATCGCATCATCTATTTTCATTTCGACTTTTCTTTATCTAATAATAAAAACACTTCATCAACTTAAAAGTATGAGTTGCTGCTCACTCTAAAAAATGAATCCACAATACATGAAGTAATACAATTAACGATTCAATCTCCGCACGGAGTATCTTAATGGCCTGAGTATAATGGGACTTTACGGTAGGCACCGTGATATGCATCTCGTCCGCTATTTCCTGGTTAGAAAGTCCTTTTTCTATTTTCAGGCGGCATATTTTCTGTTTTTGAGGAGGTAGTTTACCGATGGCAGTCCGAAGATGTTCCCTGAAATCTTTATCTTCAAAATTCTTCAGAAAACTGTCATCCGCTTCTTCGTTCCGTTGAGCCATCTCGTAATGCTTTTCAAAGACAATCTGCCGATGTCTCAACTCGTTCATAATGTAGTTTTTCAGGATGGTGAACAACAGGCTTCTGATGCCGGATTGAAATTCAAAACTGGAACGTTGCTCCCACAATTTCATAAAAGTATATTGCACTGCGTCTTCAGCCTCTTCACCTGATTTAAAATACCGATAAGCCAGCGCATACAACAAGCGGTTATACCGTTCGAAAACAGTAACAAAAGCGTGCTCGCTGCCTTTACGGAGTTCAGCATACAGTTTCTGGTCAAAATCTAAAAATTGATTCATTATCGAATATTTCTCACTTGGTGATCTAAGGTCCTGCTTTTAGAAATGGCAAAGATAAGAAAAAACAGTTTGAACCTTATCCTCTTTGAGAATGTTTTAACTGTAGAATCTTAAAACAATAACGGTTATGGAGAAATATCTTATTCACAGTAATGAGCTGCACCTGATCGATCAAGAAAGAATCCACCAGGCAGTAGAGCAGATGGTAGAGTCATTGGATATGGCCGCCGGATCTACATTCAGTTTTGACCTTTACAAAGTGGTGGAAACCTATTTCAAGGATCTGGATAAACGGAGAGAGATAAACCTTCTGTTAGGCATCACAGACAACACGTATGATCCTACAGAAGATTTCGGAGTGTGTTAATTGGTTAAATATAAATTTGCAAAAAGGGTGATTGCTTCTTCAGAAGTAGCCACCCTTTTTGAATATTCATCAATTCGGAGCCTGATGAACCGTAAGTTGCGGGAAGGGAAAATTGATGCCTTTTTCATTGAACGTAGCATAAATCGTCTTGTTTATGTCGAAATAAACGCCCCAATAATCGCCACTCTCCACCCAAACACGGACTACAACATTCACACTACTGGCATCCAGCGTATGCAGAGCTATAAACGGAGCAGGATCATTGAGAATACGCTTATCGGCGGTCAGCACCTCACGTACCACTTTTTCCACCTTATTATAGTCTTCACCATAATCGACGCCAAAGATCCATTCAACGCGGCGGGTCTTCTGGTTACTATAGTTAGTCACCACTCCACTGCTTAAAGCCCCGTTGGGCACATAGATGAGCTTGTTGTCGGCAGTTGTCAGGATTGTATGGAATATCTGAATTTCCTTGACCGTACCGGAAACACTTTGTGCTTCGATCCAGTCGCCTACCTTATAGGGTTTGAACAGTAAAATAACCAGTCCGCCGGCAAAATTTTGCAAATTACCGGAAAGCGCCATACCGACAGCCACACCGGCAGAAGCCAGCAAAGCAGCAAACGAAGTCGTCTCGACGCCCAATGCGCCTACCACGGAAACAATTAATAGTACGGTAAGAAGGATATTAACGAGACTCTTTACAAAAGTCTTGATACTGATATCCACGTTTCTCTTATCCATCACCCGGCCGACCAGACGGTTCAGCATCCGGATCAGAAAACGTCCGACCAAAAATACAATGACCGCTTTCAGAATATGTCCTCCGGCCTGTATGCCCGAGTCTATCAGTTGTTGGGTGATCAGTCCCAACTTATCGAGCCCGTCTGCCTGGGCTATAGCCTGGTCCAGCTTCTCAGCCGCCACTTGCAGGGAATCAGCGACTTGTTGTGTAGTTTGGAATAGTAGCATAATAATACAATTTTAGAGTTTGTCCATTTAATAACAGCGGACAAAGCTACAATGTTTTTATCAAATAGCGAAGTGTTTCTTGCTTTACACAAGCAAAAAGCGTAAATTTGCCGCCGATTCACTTAGTAGGGGTGCCTTAACATGACGGGCTGAGAACATACCCTTTGACCTGATCCGGGTAATGCCGGCGTAGAGAAAAACAAATTAGCAACATGAAAAAGATGATTTTTGCCGGCTGTCTGATGGCCGGAGCAAGTGTCTTCGCGCAAGCGGGCGAGACAGACAGCTTGAAAGTAGTAAATCTGCAAGAGGTGCAGATAGTATCCACACGTGCCACTTCAAAAACCCCGGTGGCATTCACCAACGTTTCGAAAGAAGAACTCAAAAAGCAGAACTTCGGGCAAGACATCCCTTTTCTGCTCAGTATGACTCCTTCGGCACTGACCACCAGTGATGCCGGAGCAGGTATCGGTTACACCACACTGCGCGTACGGGGAACAGACGGGACACGCATCAACATCACAGCCAACGGAATCCCGATGAATGATGCCGAAAGCCATACACTCTTCTGGGTAAATATGCCCGACTTTGCTTCGTCCGTAAAGGATATACAAGTGCAGCGCGGTGCGGGTACATCGACCAACGGCGCAGGCGCTTTCGGAGCCAGTGTCAATATGCAGACGGAAGGTATTTCAATGCAACCTTATGCCGAAATAAACGCCTCGTACGGTAGCTTCAACGCTCACAAAGAGACAGTAAAATTCGGGACGGGACTGCTGAAGGATCATTGGGCATTCGATGCCCGCCTGTCCAACATCGGTACGGACGGATACATAGACCGGGCATCAGTAGACCTGTACTCTTTCTACGCACAGGGTGGATATTTTGCCGACAATACTTCGGTGAAGTTCATCACCTTCGGCGGTAAAGAAAAGACGTATCATGCCTGGAATTATGCAACTAAGGAAGAGATGAAGAAATATGGCCGACGCTTCAACTCATGCGGCATGTACACAGATGACGACGGACACATCCGCTTTTACAAAGACCAGACGGACAACTACCTGCAAATGAACTATCAGCTCTTGCTGAATCATACTTTCTCGGCAGCATGGAACCTGAATGCGGCACTCCATTATACAAAGGGGGACGGCTACTATCAGGAGTATAAAGAGGATCGCAGCCTGAAAGAGTATCGCCTGCATCCGTTTATGTACGATGGAAAGGAAGTGGAAAAAAGCGACCTGATCCGGCAGAAGAAGATGGACAATCACTTTGGCGGCGGCGTATTCTCGGTGAACTACCGGAATGAGAAGCTGGACGCTTCGCTGGGCGGCGCACTGAACTACTACGACGGATGGCACTTCGGACGGGTGATCTGGGTGAAGAACTATATCGGCGAGTTGCTGCCCGACCACGAATATTACCGTAACAAAGCCAAGAAGACGGACGGGAACCTCTATCTGAAAGCCAACTACAATCTGGTGGCAGGCCTCAACGCGTATGCCGACCTGCAATACCGCTACATCAACTATAAGATACACGGTGACAATGACAAGTACGATTACAACACTGACGGACTACAAAAGCTCGCAGTCAACGATCACTTCAACTTTTTCAACCCGAAAGCCGGACTGAACTGGGATATCGACTCCAACAACCGGGTTTACGCCTCTTTCTCCGTTGCCCAGAAAGAACCTACACGAAACAACTATACCGACGGTAACGCAGACGAATATCCGAAGGCGGAAAAACTGTACGACTACGAACTGGGGTATACCTACCGCAACACATGGTTGAGCGCCGGAGTCAACTTCTACTATATGGATTACAAGGACCAGTTGGTGCTGACCGGAGAATTGAACGAAATAGGCGAAGCCATGGCACGCAATGTGCCGGACAGTTACCGGACGGGCGTAGAACTGATGCTAGGAGTTAAGCCATGCCGATGGTTCCAATGGGACATCAACGGTACGCTGAGCAAGAACCGGGTGAAAAACTTCACCGAAAAACTGTACGAAGACGAGTGGAAGAACCCGATCGAAGTGGAACATGGTAACACCCCGATCGCTTTCTCTCCGGACTTTATACTGAATAATCGTTTCTCGTTCAGCCACAAAGGATTCGAAGCCGCCCTCCAGTCACAGTACGTCAGCAAGCAGTATATGAGCAATGCCAAGCAAGCAGAGCAGACACTCGATGCTTATTTTGTGAGCAACCTCAATCTGGCATATACATTCCAATTGCGACACGTGAAGTCGGTTACAGTGGGATTCACCATCTACAACCTCTTCAACGAAAAGTATGAAAACAACGGGTATGCCGGAAGCGGCTATACGCTGAAGGACGGCAAGCCCGAACGCTATAATTATGCCGGCTATGCCGTCCAGGCAGGTACAAATGTAATGGGTAACATCTCGATCCGCTTCTAAGCCATGAACTATCTCGAAATCACAGGTGCCCTTGTCGGGCTGATTTACCTTTGGCTGGAATACCGGGCAAGCATTTATCTCTGGATAGCGGGCATCATCATGCCGGCCATCTATATATTTGTATACTACCAAGCAGGATTGTATGCCGACTTCGGCATCAATATCTACTATCTGCTCGCGGCCGCCTACGGCTGGATGGTCTGGATGCGGGGAAGCGAAAAAGAGACCCGGGCCGAGCTGCCCATCACGCACACACCCTTGAAAAGATACCTCCCCCTATTGCTGGTATTCCTGGCAGCCTTCTTCGGCATCGCCTGGATACTGATCCGGTTTACGGACAGCAACGTCCCCTGGCTCGACTCGTTCACCACGGCGCTGAGCATCATCGGCATGTGGATGCTGGCACGCAAGTACGTCGAACAGTGGTGGGCATGGATCGTGGTCGACGTGGTATGTTGCGGACTCTACATCTATAAAGAGCTTTATTTCACATCCGCTCTTTACGGACTTTACTCAATAATCGCTATCTTTGGCTACTTTAAATGGAAACAAATGATGCATTATGAAAGTAAATGATATCGATATGGACGCCGTCATACTGGGCAACGGCGAATATCCGACCCACTCAATGCCGGAAACCATGCTGATTATGGCGCCTTACGTGGTGTGCTGCGACGGGTCTGCCGACGAACACATCCGAAGGGGATTTACGCCCGATGCCATCATCGGCGACGGAGACTCGCTCTCACCGGATAACAAAGAACGGTTCAGGACCATCTTCCACCAGATAGACGACCAGGAGACGAACGATCAGACCAAAGCGGTACACTTCCTGCTCGACCAAGGCAAAAAAACAATCATCCTCGTGGGTGCAACCGGCAAACGGGAAGACCATACCCTGGGAAACATCAGTCTGCTGATAGACTATATGAAAGCAGGAGCGCAGGTAACGATGCTGACGGACCACGGAATGTTTATTCCGGCATCGGGGAGGAACTGTTTCAAGTCATATCCCGGACAACAAATCTCCATCTTCAACTTCAACGCCACCGGATTGAGGGCCGATGGGCTGGTATATCCACTCAGTGACTTCAGTAACTGGTGGCAGGGTACGCTGAACGAAGCGACAGGCACCGAATTTACGATCCATGCGGAGGGAGACTACTTGGTTTATCTGAATTACTGACTGGTTTCTCCTTCGTCTCGGCCACTTCGACCAGATAGACACTGACGCAGATCATGCCGATGGCAATGGTCTGCGACCAGCTGAAGCGGTCCTGTCCTACGAGTAGAGAGACGATGGTTGCCACGATCAGTATCAGATACCCATAGATGGCCACCACGGTAGTCTTCAGATATTTCAGTCCGATCGGTACCAACAGGTAGCTGACAACCGTAGGGAATATCAGGACAAAGAGGAGCACCGACAGCGGAAACCAGTGTAACGGCCCGGAAAATACCGGAGCATGGAAACCGGTGACAGCCGAAACGACGATGCTTGAAAAAGCCGCTCCGGCAAAGGTATACTTCAATACTGTAAACATTCCGACCGACTTCAGGATTCGGTTACTTGCCACCAGATAGACAGCATAGGCGATCGAACTCAACAGGCAGAGCATATTGCCTGTCAGGGCGTCCGAAGCCAGATCGTCACTCTTCTGAGCCAGAATGCAAAGAATGGCCCCGCCGAGTCCGAGGGAGATGCCGGCTATCTTCATCGCACTGATCTTCTCCTTGAAGAAGACCACGGCGATCACAAACACCCAGATAGGCTGCAAACTGGTGAAAATGGAACTCGAGACCGGAGTCGTTTTACTCAACCCCATCAGATAAAGAAACATGAAACCATAGATGCCCAAGGCTCCCAGGAGAAAAAGGAATATTTTTTCTTTCCGGGTGGAAATTTCGGGCTTGACAAACATCCCGATGATCCAGAAAGCAATGGCGGCAAACACGCACCGGAGGGTAACTCCCGAAAGGGGACTGACCCATACGGGAAGCAGATATTTCAACGCATTCATGTTCAATCCGCTAAAGGTTTTGGAAACCACCATACTCAGATTGGCCTCCACTTTCTTATTCTTCATCATACGAGGGTTATTTTTTTATTCCCGTACAACAAAAGAGGGAGACGGAAAGTTCGGAGAAAGAAGGACGATAAAGTCCGGAGCGGAAAGCAGATTACGATTATTTAGTTTTACACTAAAAACAGACTTTCACCCGCATGCGGAACGAAGAAAATCCGCGGGCGGGCGGAAGCGAAACCGGAGATGCCTGCAGGCAAAAAAAGTGGCGGGATTTTTTTAAAAAAAGCCCCGCCACTCCCCCCCAGAAGTATCTCTGAGACCGTTTTCACAAACAATTTCCCGTCAGCATCTCCATCCGGGAAAAGAGCCGCCGGCTGTGGGAAAAGCATATTTCACCATAGAGAGCGCAAAGCATTCACATTAATAATCCATAACAAAAGTCATCTACATCACCCTGTGCCCTCAAGGGAGAGTCTCTACTTGCCCAGCAGATAGCTCTTGAAATCAGCAAACTCCTTCGTCATCGGCAAACTTTTCTTTTCGCCTTTCATAAAAGCCCGGAGCTTAGCAGGTATTTCGACCTCGGTACCAATGATGCTCTCCACCGTTTGCAGGAATTTGGCCGGATGGGCCGTTTCGAGGAATACGCCTGTCTCACCCGGCTGCAAGCCTTCCTCCAATGCACGGTAACCGCATGCTCCATGAGGATCGAGCAGATAACCCGTCTGCTGCCAGCACGCTTTCACGCTTTCACGAATCTGCTCGTCGGTGTACGTCGTTCCGGATATCTCGGCAGCGATGGCTGCATGCGAACCGCCATACAGGTCGAGCACACGGGCAAAGTTGCTCGGATCACCCACATCCATCGCATTGGCAATGGTGGCAACGGACGGACGGGGATTGTACTGTCCTGTCTGCAAATATTGATAGAAAATATCATTCTTATTGTTGGCGGCGATAAAACGGCGGACGGGCAAGCCCATCTTTTTGCCGAACAAGCCTGCAGTAATGTTACCAAAGTTTCCGCTCGGCACACAGATGACGACATTCTCTGCCCGGCCGACCTTCTTCAATTGCGCATAGGCATAAAAGTAATAGAATGCCTGCGGCAGGAAACGTGCCACGTTGATAGAGTTAGCCGAGGTCAGCAACAACTGTTCGTTCAGTTCCTGATCCATAAAGGCTGCTTTCACCAGCGCCTGGCAGTCGTCAAACGTTCCATCCACCTCCAGGGCTGTAATATTCCGCCCCAGCGTAGTGAACTGTTTTTCCTGTATCTCGCTGACTTTTCCCTTCGGATAGAGCACGTACACATGAATACCCTCTACCCCCAAAAAGCCATTGGCTACCGCACTACCGGTATCTCCGGAAGTGGCTACGAGCACATTCACCTGTTTCCGCCCCTCTTTCCGGATGAAGTATCCCAACAAACGGGCCATAAACCGTCCACCTACATCTTTAAAAGCCAATGTAGGACCGTGGAAAAGCTCCAGGGAATAGATGTTCTCCTTCACCGGCACCAATGGGACATCAAAATTCAACGTATCATAAACAATCTCTTTCAGCGTTTCTGCCGGAACATCTTCTCCAAAGAAAACATCTGCCACCCGGTAAGCGATTTCCCGGAAAGAAAGATTCTCTATCTCGTCATAAAACTCTTGGGGCAAGGGCTTGATGGTCATGGGCATGAATAGCCCCTTATCAGAAGCAAGTCCTTTGACTACCGCTTCTTCAAGCGAAGCAAGCGGAGCTTGTTTGTTAGTACTATAATATTTCATGGGTATTTTTATAAATGGTTTTGGAGTCGGTGCACCACAGAGTCCCACAGAGTTTTAAGTTCTTATTATATGTGCTTAAGAGATAAAAAATTCTCTGTGAAAATCTGTGTAATCTGTGGTGAACAAACTCTGTTCCTATTCCTTAACGGTTCATAAACTCTTTAATAAATTCATCCTCTTTCAGCAATCCGTAACTGCCCTCCACTGCTGCAACTTCATCGAAGGTCTGCACGCTGTCCGGCTCGATACCCGGATACCAGATAAAAAACGGGACCGGCTCGTTGGTATGCGTACGCAGTTCACAGGGAGTAGGATGATCGGGTAATACGGCAATCGCTACCGGCTCTTCCCACTCCTTCACAGCCTCGTAGATAGGACCTACGGCACGGCTATCCAGGTTTTCAATCGTTTTCAGTTTCAGCGCCACATCACCCTCATGACCGGCTTCGTCACTGGCTTCAATGTGCAGATAGACAAAGTCGTCCGTTTTCAGGGCCTCCAGTGCAGCGGCCACTTTATTCTCGTAATTGGTATCGTACAGCCCCGTTGCCCCTTCTACCGCAATACGGCGCAGCCCGGCATAATATCCGATGCCGTTGATCAGATCGACGGCCGAGATGACAGCTCCCCTCTTCACTTGCGGGAAGGTGCCGGACAGACGTTCCATTTGCGGACGGTAACCCGGGCTCCACGGCCAGATGCTGTTGGCAGGGTCTTTCCCCTCAGCCATCCGCTTCAGGTTCAGCGGATGGTCTTTCAGCAGTTCCTGAGACTTTAGGATCAGTTCATTGAGCAGGCTAGCAGTCTCTTCGGCCTCCGGTACCAGAGGTTTCACCATCAGCGGACGGAAAGGCTTCAAAGGCACATCGTGCGGAGGGGTGCAGTCGAGTTGCTTATTTCCGCCTTTCACCACCAGCAGATGGCGGTATTGCACCCCGGTATGAAACCTCACTCGGTCGTCCCCCAGTTTCTCCTGAAGGTATTGAATCAACACATCCGCCTCTTCTGTTGTGATATGCCCTGCCGAATGATTCTTCAGGATATCTCCTTCCGTACAAATCAGATTACAACGCATTGCCATCTCGCCCGGCTGCAAATCGACACCGATGCTGGCAGCCTCGAGTGGTCCGCGCCCTTCGTATACTTTCGGAAGATTGTATCCCAGGACCGACATATTGGCTACTTCACTTCCCGGATGGAACCCGTCGGCTACGGTTATCAACCGTCCGTTCCGTCCCATACGGGCCAGTTTATCCATATAAGGCGTTTTTGCATATTGCAGGAGCGTCTTGTCTCCCAACGACTTTACAGCCCAGTCGGCCATTCCGTCACCCAGTATGATGATGTGTTTCATAAGCTTCTTTTTTATACGTTTGCAATGCTCATAATGTCAGCAAATACACCGGCCGCCGTCACTCCGGCACCCGCACCGTATCCCTGAATCATCATCGGATATTCTTTATAGCGTTCGGTGGTAAGCAAGATGATGTTATTGCTGCCTTCCAGTCCGTAGAAAGGATGGTTGCGGTCCACTTCCTGCAAACCGACGGATGCTTTGCCGTTCTCCAGCTTGGCAACGAAACGCCAATGTTTATTCTCACTCTCGAGCACCTTGCGGCGAGCTTCGAAATCAGCATCCAGACTAGGCACTTTTTTCCAGAAGTCTTCCAGTGAACCTTCAAAGAAGTCATTCGGTACGAAAAGATTTTTCTCCACGTCTTCCTGTTCCAGCTTGTATCCGGCCTCACGCGCCAGGATCACGAGCTTACGGATCACGTCCTTACCGCTCAAGTCAATGCGCGGATCGGGTTCCGAATAACGCTCTTCCTGCGCCATCTTGATGGTACGGCTGAAGGGAACATCGGCACTGATCTTATTGAAAATATAGTTCAGCGTACCCGAAAGCACTGCCTCGATCTTCAGAATCTTATCACCGCTATGTATCAGGTCATTGATGGTATTGATAATCGGAAGTCCAGCCCCCACGTTGGTTTCAAACAGATATTTCACACCACGCTGGCGGGCTATCAGCTTCAGTTCACGGTAATTCTCGTAAGCCGACGAAGCAGCAATCTTATTGGCCGCCACCACAGAAATGTTATGTTGCAGGAAGTCCTTATATAGAGAGGCAATGTCCGGACTGGCCGTACAATCCACAAATACCGAATTGAATATATTCATGCCGATAATCTCGTCACGTATAGTATCCAGCGAACTGTCCACTCCCTTCTCTTTCAGCTCTTCGCGATAGTTGGCCAGATCGAATCCGGCACGGCTGAACATCGCCTTCGTCGCATCGATAATACCTACCACATGGAGTTTCAGGCCATTTTCCACCATCAGCTTCTTCTGCTGCTGGCGGATCTGCTCGACAAGACTTCCTCCCACCGTGCCCACACCGCAGATAAAGAGGTTGAGCACCTGATATTCGGAGAGGAAGAACGAGTCGTGAATCACATTCAGCGATTTACGCAACGACTTTGAATCGACAACAAACGAGATGTTGGTCTCGGAAGCTCCCTGTGCACAGGCTATCACATTGATGCCATTTCGTCCCAGCGTACCGAACAGCTTTCCGGCAATGCCCGGCGTATGTTTCATGTTCTCACCCACGATAGCTACCGTAGCCAGGTTCTTCTCTGCCTGGATAGGCGAAATCTCACCCATTTCGATCTCTTTGGCAAACTCTTCGTTCAGCACTTCGCAAGCCAGATCGGCATCGGCATTACGCACACCGATAGAGGTACTGTTCTCCGATGAAGCCTGCGAAACGAGGAACACACTGATTCCATTCTTTGCCAGCGCCTTAAAGATGCGGTAGTTGACACCGATCACGCCCACCATACCTAAACCCTGTACGGTAATCAGGCTCGTGTCATTGATGGACGAAATCCCTTTGATAGCTTTGCTCTTCGTGTGGTCTACGTGTTGTTTGATCACCGTTCCCCGGGCATCCGGGTTGAAAGTATTCTTAATCAGGATCGGTATGTTTTTGTGACATACCGGATAGATGGTAGGCGGATACACCACTTTTGCACCGAAATTACAAAGTTCGGTAGCCTCTACATAAGTCAGCTCGCTGATAGTATAGGCCGTACTGATCACACGCGGGTCGGCTGTCATGAAGCCGTCTACATCCGTCCAAATCTCCAGACTATCGGCATCGAGAGCTGCGGCAATAACAGCTGCGGTATAGTCGGAACCGCCCCTGCCCAGATTCGTTACGTCTCCCGAAACCTTATCCGAAGAGATGAATCCGGGTACCAGCGAAACCCGGGGGATTTCTTTGAAAGCTTCCCGCACCAACCGATTGGTCAGTTCCGTGTCCAGTGTATGTTTATTATGTTTCTTTTCTGTCTTGATAAAAGTACGTGAGTCGAACCATACAGCCCCTTGGATCAGTCTTGACGCAATCAGTGAAGACAGACGTTCACCATAACTGACAATGGTATCGGACGTTTTCGGAGAAAGATCTTTAATCAGATAAATACCCTGAAAGATATCTTTCAGTTCGTCGAGCAATTCATTCACCTGATAGTGCAACAGGGTCTGAGTCTCTCCGGCAGGAATCACTCCCTGCACCATCTCTTCGTGGCGACGAACTATTTCCCGGTATGCCCCTTCGTAAGCTGCATCACCCATGGCGGCCATTCGGGAGGTACTGATCAACTGGTCAGTGATCCCGCCCAATGCAGACACTACTACGATTACCGGTTCACCGGCAGACTCTACGATTTTCTTTACGCTTAAAATGCTGTTCACGGAACCTACGGACGTTCCGCCGAATTTCATTACTTTCATGCAGATACTTATTTAATGGAATGCCTTGTACGCTCTTTCAGGCATACAAAACCATCTTTGTTGATACGAATAATAAAATATAAAATTGAGTTTTGCTTACTTCCTGTAAGCGTGAATCACGTAGATACACATCATACTATATATTAACCCCTAGGGGTCATCCCCATTGTCCCCTGTGTCCCAATCATGGTACACATCGATGTGACTGTATGTGGATAGCATTGCATCATTGTTTCTGTTTCTACGTTCGATTTTGATAAGATGTTGCAAAAATAAGAATAATTTCATTCAATCTATCACTTTTTGCGATTATTTTGCGATAAAAGCACAGAAAGCCCCAGAAAGAGGGGTAAAAATGTAACATAGAACAATTACATTTTTATAGTGCCCATTGCTTTTTCTCCGGATAAAGCGGATCACTTTCTTGACACTTTGCTGCCATTTACAAGATATATCATTATCTTTGCAACGATACATTCTTCATTTAAGGACTATGAACCCATCAGACACTTCCATATTGTTAATATATACGGGCGGAACCATCGGTATGATAGAAAACCCTGAAACCGGAGCACTCGAAAACTTCAATTTCGAGCAATTGCAGAAGCATGTACCCGAACTTCAGAAGTTTACCTTCCCGATAGACTCTTACCAATTCGATCCGCCTATGGACTCTTCGGACATGGAACCGGAAGCCTGGAGGAAACTGGTACACGTCATCAGTGAACACTACCACCAGTACACCGGCTTTGTCATCCTGCATGGTACGGATACGATGGCCTTCACCGCTTCAGCCCTCAGCTTCATGCTCGAAGGACTCGACAAACCGGTTATCCTGACAGGTTCACAACTGCCCATAGGAGTGCTTCGTACCGATGGCAAGGAGAATCTGATGACCAGCATCGAAATAGCATCGGCACGCGACAGAAGCGGTAATCCCATGGTTCCTGAAGTATGTATATTTTTCGAGAACCGGTTAATGCGTGGCAATCGTACGACCAAAATGAGTGCGGAGAATTTCAACGCCTTCCGTTCGTTCAATTATCCGGTACTGGCAGAGGCAGGGATACATATTAAATACAACAATGTGCAGATTCACATTGAAGGGGAGAAACGCGAACTGCATCCTCACTATCTGCTGGACACCAATATAGCTATCCTCAAACTCTTTCCGGGCATACAAGAGAACGTCGTAACCGCTACACTCGCCATCGAAGGATTGAAGGCAGTGGTACTCGAAACGTATGGTTCGGGCAACGCTTCCCGCAAGGAGTGGTTTCTGCGGAGGCTTCGTGATGCCAGCGAACGGGGTGTTGTCATTGTCAACGTAACCCAATGTAGCGCCGGTAGCGTAGAGATGGAACGTTACGAAACGGGATATCATCTGCTGAAGGCGGGCATCGTCAGTGGACACGACAGTACTACCGAATCGGCCGTAACCAAACTGATGTTTCTGTTAGGACACGGATATTCGCCGGACGAAGTACGCCGGAGGATGAACGAGTCGATGGCAGGAGAGATTAGTATCGATTTGTCAAAATGATATTCAGGAGGCCTCAGAATCCGTTTTTCCGAACAGATGCCGACGGAGTACGAAAAAAACGCATCCACGCCATTCGGGCAATTATCAGTTTGACAGGTATATTCAGAATTTCTCGCCAAAAGTCAAAGCAATACCTCTTCGTACTATCTCCGACAACGCCCGGAAGCAAAAACAGATTCTTTATGCCATCTCGCGGCAGTATCCGCCAAGGGACAAAGCAGACGGAAAGATACCGGAAAATCCTTTAAGGCAAGGCTCTCCTTTCAAGAAACGAAGCCTCTGTCTACAGGAAGTTAACACTCTATTTGCAGGAAGTTAACATCGTATTCCGATGAAGTTAACAGTTTATCGGCACGAAGTTAATAATCCGGAGATCCAAACCCCAATAAACCGATAACAGAAGTGACGGATATGCAGTTATCCGGGAGTATTTATCCGGATTCCATTTCCGGATCACTGTCTTTCTACACAGAGCTTGTCAGCGAAACCGCATGATACGCTCCATAGAGTCAGTAATCCATCCATTTCACTGACAATCGGTCAGGGGCTTTATCAAAAAGAAAAACGACTTCACGGGGTTCAGGAGTCAAAAGCTATATTCTGTTTGGCAGAAAAAGACGAAATGCGTAACTTTGAGACCTATTTATCAAGAGATCAATGGCAAAAGAGAAAACCGTTTATGTATGCAGTAACTGCGGACAGGAATCACCCAAATGGGTGGGCAAATGTCCTTCGTGTGGCGAATGGAATACCTATGTAGAAGAGATTGTCCACAAGGAAGTTCCGAATAAACGTCCGGTATCTGGCATCGAATCGCCCAAAGCCAAGCCCGTCACCCTGAGCGAGATCGAAGCAGATGAAGAACCCCGCATCGACATGCACGACGAGGAGCTGAACCGGGTGCTGGGAGGCGGGCTGGTACCCGGATCGCTGGTACTGATCGGTGGCGAACCCGGCATCGGGAAGTCCACACTGGTGCTTCAAACCGTGCTCCACATGCCTGAGCGGAGGATACTCTACATCTCGGGAGAAGAGAGCGCAAGGCAACTGAAACTTCGTGCCGACCGGTTAACCCGAACTTCGAGCGACTGCCTGATTGTCTGCGAAACATCGTTGGAACAGATCTATGTACATATCAAAAATACACGTCCGGACCTAGTAATCATCGACTCCATACAGACGATATCGACCGAAAGCATCGAATCGTCACCGGGAAGCATCGCGCAAGTCCGGGAGTGCTCGGCATCCATCCTCCGTTTTGCCAAAGAGACGCATACCCCGGTGTTGCTGATCGGGCATATCAACAAAGAAGGCAGCATTGCCGGACCGAAGGTTCTAGAGCACATCGTAGACACCGTACTCCAATTCGAGGGAGACCAGCATTATATGTACCGTATTCTGCGCAGCATCAAGAACCGCTTTGGAAGTACCGCTGAATTGGGCATCTATGAGATGCGTCAAGACGGGCTTCGCCAAGTCAGCAACCCTTCGGAATTGTTACTGTCGCAGGACCACGAAGGCATGAGCGGGGTAGCCATCGCATCTGCCATCGAAGGGGTAAGACCCTTCCTGATAGAGACGCAAGCACTTGTCAGCTCTGCGGTTTACGGCAATCCGCAACGTTCGGCAACGGGATTCGATATTCGCCGCATGAACATGCTGCTGGCCGTATTAGAGAAACGTGTCGGATTTAAGCTGGCACAAAAAGATGTCTTTCTAAATATTGCCGGAGGACTGAAGGTTAACGACCCTGCCATCGACCTGGCTGTTATCAGTGCCATCCTTTCATCCAATATGGATGCTGCCATCGAACCTGAGGTTTGCATGGCCGGAGAAATCGGATTATCCGGTGAAATCCGTCCGGTAAACCGGATCGAACAACGTATCGGTGAAGCTGAGAAGCTCGGGTTCAAACGGTTCATCCTACCTAAATACAACATGCAGGGCATCGATACAAAGAAGCTGAGGATAGAACTGGTTCCGGTAAGAAAGGTGGAAGAAGCATTCCGGACGCTCTTCGGGTGAGTTCACCACAGAGAACACGGAGTCACACAGAGTTCTTACCATTAAACATTAAAACATGGAGATAAATGAATTAACAGGACTGATACTAAAGAAAGCTTATGAAGTACATACTGTTTTAGGACCCGGATTACTAGAAAGTGCTTATGAAGAATGCTTATGCTACGAATTAATCCAATGTGGATTAAACGTAGAAAAACAGAAAGCACTACCCGTAGTATATAAAAACATTAAAGTAGATGCAGGTTACAGATTGGATATTGTAGTCAACAATGCTGTTATAATAGAGATAAAAGCTGTAGAAGAATTACATCCCGTTCACACCGCACAGCTAATAACCTATTTAAAACTATCAGGAATCAAATATGGCCTGCTTATCAATTTTAATGTAAGAAGCCTCAAAGAAGGCATCAGAAGATATATTGTTTAATTAAAAAAGACTCAGTGAAACTCTGTGTCACTCTGTGGTAAACCATGATACAAGAATACCAACTCCGCATCCTCCCCGAAATTGCCGCCAGCGAGCAGCAACTCAAAGCATACCTTTCACAGGAGAAAGGACTGAATCAGCGCGATATTACCGCCCTGCGTACACTGAAACGGAGTATCGATGCCCGCCAACGCACGATCTACGTCAATCTCAAAGTTCGGGTATACCTGAACGAAATGCCTAAGGACGATGAGTACGAACATACTATATATAATAATGTGGAAGGAAAACCGCAGGTTATTGTGGTAGGTGCAGGCCCCGGAGGACTGTTTGCCGCATTACGGCTGATAGAACTGGGGCTGCGTCCTGTCGTCGTGGAGCGTGGTAAGGATGTGCGCGAACGTAAGAAAGACCTGGCACAGATCAGCCGAGAGCATCGGGTAGACCCGGAATCGAACTACAGTTTCGGTGAAGGGGGAGCCGGTGCATACTCGGACGGAAAGCTGTATACCCGAAGCAAGAAGCGCGGGAATGTGGACAAGATACTCAATGTATTCTGCCAACATGGTGCTTCTACGGCCATTCTGGTAGATGCCCATCCGCATATCGGCACGGACAAGCTGCCACGGGTGATAGAGAATATGCGTAATACGATTATTGAATGTGGAGGCGAGGTACACTTCAAGACACGGATGGATGCATTGATCATCGAACAGGGAGAAGTGAAAGGAATAGAGACGAATACGGGCGAAACATTCCTCGGTCCGGTCATCCTGGCAACAGGTCATTCGGCAAGAGATGTATATCGCTGGCTGGCCGCCAACAACGTGACTATCGAAGCCAAAGGAATAGCCGTCGGAGTGCGTCTGGAACATCCTGCAGGATTGATAGACCAAATACAATACCACAACCGGAGCGGAAGAGGTAAATACCTGCCGGCTGCCGAATACAGTTTCGTCACACAAGTGGACGGCCGCGGAGTATACAGTTTCTGCATGTGTCCCGGGGGATTCATCGTACCGGCGGCCAGCGGTCCCGAACAGGTGGTAGTCAACGGAATGTCGCCATCCAATCGCGGATCCCGGTGGAGTAACTCGGGAATGGTAGTGGAGATACAACCGGAAGACATCATCAACGATAAACGGTTAACGGTAAACAATGAAGCAGAAGAAACCTTCCCCGAACTGGCTGTGCTGCACTTCCAGGAAGAGTTGGAACGCCAGTGTTGGTTGCAAGGAGGCAGACGCCAAACGGCACCCGCACAACGCATGGTGGACTTTACACGCAAGAAACTGAGTTACGACTTGCCGGAGTCTTCGTACAGCCCCGGATTGATATCCTCTCCCTTGCATTTCTGGATGCCGGAATTCATTGCCGGACGACTGTCACAAGGCTTCCAACAGTTCGGGCGCAGCAGCCACGGTTTCCTGACCAACGAAGCCGTGATGATAGGGGTAGAGACCCGTACCTCTTCTCCGGTCCGCATCGTACGAGACAAGGATACCCTGCAACACATCACCTTACGCGGTCTCTTCCCCTGTGGCGAAGGAGCCGGTTATGCGGGCGGCATCGTCTCGGCAGGAATCGATGGAGAACGATGCGCAGAAGCAGTAGCACAATTTATGAATCCATAGACTTATGATGAATCACCAACCAGAAATAGCTATCGTAGAGGCGAACACCCTCACCAGCCTGGGACTGAAAACAATCCTGGAGAGAATGATCCCCATGGCAGTCATCCGCACGTTCCATAGCTTCGGCGAACTGACAGATGACACCCCGGACATGTATGCCCACTACTTCATCTCGGCACAGATTTATGTGGAGCACAACGCTTTCTTCCTCCCCCGAAAGCGGAAAACCATCGTGTTGGCGGGAGACAGCCACCAGTTCCAACTCTCCGGCGTCCCCATACTCAACATCTACCAGGCAGAGGAACAGTTGGTAAAAGACATCCTAAAGCTCCACCAGCATGCACATCATGACAGCTATCCGGTAAAGGACATGCCTCCTACCCCGCCGACCACCGGACACGAACTCTCGGCACGCGAAATCGAGGTTCTGGTCCTGATCACCAAAGGACTGATCAACAAAGAGATCGCGGACAAACTGAATATCGGCCTGACCACCGTAATCACGCATCGGAAGAACATTACCGAAAAGCTGGGCATCAAATCGGTTTCGGGCCTAACCATCTATGCGGTGATGAACGGGTATGTGGAGGCAGACCGCATATAGCGAACTATGTGGTGAATCCATGGTGAAAGCATATATCCTAATAAATGAGGATTGCCGTTTAACATTTTTTGCTGCATCTTTGCAAACGAATCAATGAAAAGATACAGCACATGAAGAAAAACAGTATTCTTATTGCCCTTGCCCTCTTTTCTGCCAGTGGCACATGGGCTGAAGAGCTTCCGAAAGACACACTGAAAGTGATAGATGTGGAAGAGATTGTAGTCATCGCAGCTCCGAAAGAAAACCGCAAACTACGCGAACAGCCAACCGCGGTAACCATGCTCTCACAACAGGATATGCAGGCCAATCAGGTGAACTCCATCAAGAGCCTGACGGCACTTGTTCCGAATATCTTCATCCCCGACTATGGCTCGAAACTGACTTCCGCCATCTACATCCGTGGGATCGGTTCACGCATCAATACACCGTCAGTAGGTTTGTACGTAGACAATGTCCCTTACATCGACAAATCAGCTTTCGACTTCAACTATGCCGACATTGAGCGCATCGACGTGTTGCGCGGTCCGCAGGGAACCCTCTATGGACGCAACACCATGGGAGGACTGATCAAGGTACACACCAAATCGCCTTTCAGTTATCAAGGCACCGACCTTCGACTGAGTGCCGGGACTTACGATAATTACAATGCTTCCGTGACTCACTATCACCGCATGTCGAATCAGTTTGCCTTCTCCACCGGAGCATTTTATGAATACGGAGGAGGCTTTTTCAAGAATACCTACCTTAACAAAAAGATAGACAAAAGCCAAGCTGCCGGAGGACGGTTCCGAGGCATCTACCTGCCCAGCGAGAACATGAAGCTGGACTTGAACGTCAGCTATGAGTACAGCGATCAGGGAGGATATGCTTACGGAGCTTATGACAAGCACACGGGAACCTACCTGAAACCGGCCTACAATGATCCCAGCAGTTACTATCGCAATCTGATGAATGCAGGGTTGAATCTGGAATATCAGGGAGACCACTTCACACTGAGTTCGGTAACGGGACTGCAACACTTGCGTGACCGTATGTTTATCGATCAAGACTTCTCTCCTGCCAATATCTATGTGCTGGAACAGAAGCAGAAGCTGACCACGATCTCCGAAGAAATCGTCCTCAAATCGAAATCCGGACGACGCTGGGAATGGACCACAGGTGCCTTCGGGTTCTATCAGTGGCTCACCACCAACGGGCCGGTTACATTCAAGGAAGACGGGGTGACAGAAATGCTGGAGAAAGGCATCAACAGTCACTTCCCCGATCTCTCGGCGATGGGAATGAAAATGAACCTGAACATCACGAACCCTACGTTGTTGGTGGACGGACGCTTCCACACACCGATCCTCAGTGGAGCAGTCTATCATCAGTCCACCTTCCGTGACTTGCTGATAGAAGGGCTTTCGGCTACCGTAGGACTGCGTCTGGACTACGAAAAGAACTGGATGAAATACAACTCGGGCAGTACCATTGACTATCAGTTCAACATGACAAGCCCTTTCATGCCTGTTCGCCTGGAACAGACCAGTTCACCACGCCTGAACGGCAAGTTCAGCAACGACTATCTGCAGCTATTACCCAAGTTCGCCCTGCAATACGAATGGAAGAAGGGTAACAACGTATATGCCACCGTATCACGCGGATACCGTTCGGGAGGATACAATATACAGATGTTCTCGGATCTGATACAGGGTAATATGCAAAACGACATGCAGGGACAGATCAAGGCAGGCACAAAACAGATCTTCGACCGCCTCGTGACTCAAGGCATGCCACAGGCCATCGCGGACCGCATCTTGTCGAATATTCCGGATGCGGGTGAGAATGCGGATCCGAAAGCATCGACCATCTACAAGCCCGAATATTCCTGGAATTACGAAGTGGGCAGTCACCTCACTCTGTGGGAAGGTAAGCTGTGGATGGATCTTGCCGCCTTCCTGATGGATACGCGTGATCAGCAAATCGCCCAGTTTGCCAAAAGCGGATTGGGGCGTATTACGGTCAATGCCGGCAAAAGCCGGAGCTATGGGGCTGAAGCGGCACTGCGTGCTAACCTGACCGATGCTCTCAGCATGAACGCAAGCTACGGATATACGTATGCCACGTTCACCGATTATAAAACCATCGACCGGGGACAAAATGAAATCAGCTATGACGGCAATTATGTACCTTTCGTTCCGAAACATACTCTCAACGTGGGTGGGCAATACATCTTCCGCATTGCTCCCCGCCACTGGCTGGACCGTGTACAGGTGAACGTGAATTATAATGGTGCCGGACGCATCTACTGGACAGAGCAAAACGATGTAAGCCAGTCATTCTACGGAACGCTGAATAGCCGTGTCAGCCTGGCGAAGGGGAACGGGCAAATCGACTTCTGGGTTCGCAATGCGCTGGATAAGAAGTATGCTACTTTCTACTTCGAATCAATGGGCAACGGATTTATGCAGAAAGGACGTCCGGTACACTTCGGGGTAGACATAAGATGCCGATTCTAATATAATAAAACCAGACATAAGATCGACTAATTTTTAGTTTAAAAGGTAAGGGGTGTTGGTTTAAAACCAATGCCCCTTACCTCTCTGGGTAAACTCCTCTTGGTTTTAAACCAACGGAGAGTACCTCCCCAACATTCATACCACATTCCCGATTTATTCGTTAACAGCCCCACAGTGAGGACATTGTCCCTTCTCCCGAAGCTTCTGTCCACAGTTCCCACAACGGTATTTATAGCCGGAGCCTCTACGTACTTTCTTTACAAAAAGCCAGATGAAACAGGCCAGAAAGAAATAGCCGATATAGATGTGTGTGGTGAGAATAAAGAAGAAGTAACAAAAAATGCAGCACGACATCAGTCCCAGCAAGTAGAAAACAGCAGCGGCAGGAGTAAGCTGACGGAACAGATCATCAAGTACGGCCAAAGTGACGATGATAAACAGCCAAATGCCAGTCAGGAATACCGAAAGAATGAAAGGCACCTTGAACGGAGACAAGGTGGGATTGAAGTAAAAATGCTCCCAAGTGTCGGGTACAAACACCTGCATCGTCTCGTAGACTGTAGCGCTGAATGCCATCAACAGGCAAAGAAACAACGGATAGACGCTGTCGATATCATTAAAGTAAACCATCTGTAACCGCTTCTTCATAAAAGCACGGAGCAGATAGACCCCGACAAACAAGGCGAATATGAAAACGAAATATGAAGCGTGGGTATCGCTGAACAGATGGATGAACTGCGAAATACTATCAGTCGGTACGAACGAACGCACCAACTCTTTATTGCGTACCCACCCCTGCACTTCCTGAGAATGGGCTACTTTTACCCAGATACTGTCTACACTGTCCTGCGGATGGACAGAAAACTCTGCCACAACCACACGGTCACCTTTATACAGATTGACATAGGCATCCTTCAACGGAAGATATTCCAGACGAACCGAATCGTCCAACACCTCCAGGTTCGTATTCCACGTATAATGATACTTGGAAAGGTAAGTCAGAGAGTCTTTGGTCTTCCGGCTCATTCCCTCCGCCGGAAGATCGGGCAGGGAATAACGGCAAGAGGCCAACAGAACCATGACCACCGAACAACACAAGGCTACGCAGAACCGGACCTTCTCTCTCATACGGCATTCACTTTCATTTGGCAGTTCTTACAGTCAAACTCCAGGCGGAAGCGTTTACCATCTGTCGACACCAGGTAATAAGGCTCACGGTACGGAGAGCGTTCCCGTTGATGGACAGGACACCATCCCATGCTGTAGCGCAGGCAATGTTTGCAAAACATCAATACCGCCTTTTCTGCCGGTGCCCGCTCAAAAGCAGGAGCGATGCTTGCCACGCCGTGCCCGGCATAGAAAGAAACGGCTTGTGCATTCATCACATTTCCCAGATAGGTAAGCGTGCTTTGTGGAAAGGCATGAGCGGTAGGTTTCAGTACAAATAATTCCCTCCGATAATTGATACGGCGGGCGGAAATCAGTTTCTCAACGGCCTGCCGGCGAAAATCGGCGAGTACCGAAGCAGGTAGAAACCAGTTCCCGGCAAAATCGATATCGATGCGTACCGCTTCGAAAGGGGTGTTGCCAAACTTAGCCAACTGTGTTTTCAAATTCTCTTCCTGTGGTGTACGTGCCGGCTCTTTCTCACGTGCCAGAGACAGGGTTACACTGTTATCATCTTCATCTGTCAGTGTCAGGGCGAATCCGAAAGGAGTATCCGTCAATCGGACAGACACAGCTATCCTGCGCTCGGACGACTTACGAGCCAGAATCTTTTCGAACTCCTGATCGAAATTTCGATATAACACCGTACGGGGCTTGATACGGGGCATCTCCTGCGGATAAAGCTTATTGCCCTCCACCCGGTTGATGCGGAAGCCTTGCAGCCTGCCTTGCTCATCAATGTAGCACACCCCGTCACCGTTATTAAAAGATTTCAATCCCGCTACGGTCAGATAGTTTCCTCTTGCCTCTTTCATCGTACCCATCTCCTCGCCCAACGACTTAGGGGTGTCGAACGAAAAAACGTCCTTGGTACGTCCATGCAGGTAATAATGGGTAAAGCCCCGGCTGAAACTCTTGTCGAGCTGAGGGTTAAAGGCATAACGGCAACTCCCGGACGAGGCACGCGCGTACTCTTTGCGGCGGGCAAAGATGGCATCCAGCTTCCGGCGATAGGCAGCCGTCACATTCTTTACATAAGAGACATCCTTCAGTCGTCCCTCTATCTTGAAAGAAGAGGCACCGGCATCGAGCAGTGCTTCCAATTCGTCACTCTGATTGAGGTCTTTGAGTGAAAGGAGGTGCTTGTCCTTCACGATCACCCGTCCCTCAGCATCGACCAGACTGAACGGCAAACGGCAAAACTGGGCACATTCGCCCCGGTTGGCGCTACGCCCGAAACAAGCCTGACTAACATAACACTGCCCGCTATAGCTGACGCAGAGAGCTCCATGCACGAATATTTCCAAAGGTACATCCGGACAAGCTTCGTGTATCTTGCTGATCTCACGCAGCGAAAGTTCGCGCGCCAACACCACTTGCCGGAAACCGGCATCAGCCAGAAATCGCACCTTCTCCACCGTACGGTTATCCATCTGGGTACTGGCGTGCAGCGGAATAGGCGGCAGATTCAGGCCGGTGATTCCCATATCCTGCACAATCAGTGCATCTACACCGGCACGGAACAAAGCCCAAATCATCTTCTCCGTCTCTTGCAGTTCTTCATCTTTCAAGATAGTATTGACTGTCACATAAATCCGGGCATTGTACAGATGGGCATACTCTACCAAAGCAGCTATGTCCTCCAATGAATTGACTGCCGCCGCGCGGGCACCAAACTTCGGCGCACCGATATACACAGCATCCGCTCCATGATCAATAGCAGCTATGCCACATTCCAGATTTTTGGCCGGAGCCAGCAATTCTATTTTACGTTGTTTTATCATCGGATATCTTCAATATTATAAGGAGTCTCCTGATAGACGAAATAGTTCAGCCAATTGGAGAACAACAGGTTGGCATGTCCGCGCCAACGCACCAGCGGTCCTTTGTCCGGATCATCATTCACGTAATAGTTACGGGGAATCTCGATGGGAAGCCCTTTCGAAACATCCCGGCGATATTCCGTATCCAGTGTCAGTGGAGAGTACTCGGAGTGCCCGGTAACAAAAAACTCACGTCCGCCACGGGCTACCACCATATATACCCCCGAATCATCCGACTCGGAAAGTAATGTCAATTCCGGTACTTTCAGTATATCTTCCTTTCGCACTTCCGTATGCCGGCTATGGGGCACATAGAATTCATCATCGAAGCCACGGAAGATGGGATGCAGCGGAAGCAGCGTGCGATGCTTGAAAATGCCGAACATTTTCTTATCCAAAGCATACTTGGGGATACCGTAATGATGATACAGTCCCGCCTGTGCTGCCCAACAAATATAGAGTGTGGAGGTGACATGGGTACGTGCCCAGTCGAATATCTCCGTTATTTCATCCCAATAGTTCACTTCCTCAAAATCCATTTGCTCTACCGGTGCACCAGTGATAATCATACCGTCATACCTGTCTTCTCTCATCTTGTCGAAGTCGGTATAAAATGTTTTCATGTGCTCTATCGGTGTATTCTTCGAGGTGTGGCTTTTAATCTTCATAAAAGAAATTTCCACCTGAAGCGGAGTGTTTGAGAGTAAACGCACCAAGTCTGTTTCTGTCGTAATCTTCAACGGCATCAGGTTGAGGATAACAATTCGTAGCGGACGGATGTCTTGTTGTGTTGCGCGGGAGTTATCTATCACAAAGATATTCTCCTCTTTTAATAGTTCTATCGCAGGAAGCTTATCGGGTAAATTTAAAGGCATAATTGCATACGTATTTAATAATCAATGCAAAAATAGTGTTTTCCTTATTTAGAAGATATACAAATTAAAACATTTTAATCAAAAACGATACCAACTAATGATTAAAAACTCTATTTTTGTACCTACAAATTAGTACTAATAATTAAAATATCAAACAAAATGGCTTACGTAATTAGTGAAGATTGTATTGCTTGCGGAACTTGTATTGACGAGTGTCCGGTTGGCGCTATCTCTGAAGGTGATATTTACTCAATTGATCCTGAGCAGTGTACAGATTGTGGTACTTGCGCAGATGTATGTCCTTCTGAAGCAATTCACCCAGCTGAATAATACAATCCCCAACAACAAAGATAAAGGCTGCCTTCCTAATGGAAAGCAGCCTTTATTTATTTCTTTTCAGACGTTTGGCAAATTATAACCGCGTCTTCAATCGATAACTTCCCGAAGGAAAACTAAAGACAGCATAACTACCTTCCATCCGGAGAAAAGTCCCCCCCTCTCCGACGATCCGCTTCTTTTCTTTCGGATCGATACTTTTATCTGCTACCGGCACATAAACCAAAGCAGAAGTATTGCACGGCACCGAGATATCCCAACAGAACGAACCGTCCTCTTTTTTCCAATGACTTCTCACCTCACCGTAGATAGAGTGAAACGAAGTATTCACAAAATCGAGGCCATCTACCGAGTAAGGCTTTAGCTGTATCTGTTTAAAACCGACACTCCCGGGAGCATTGCTGATACCTCCCAGATAGCCATATGCCCATACAATCAGATCGCCCAACAGCATCACATGGTTGGCAGAATTCATAGCCGGGTCAGCTGTATTACCATTCCACAGCTCCCAGATTGTGGTTGCTCCATTATCTACCATATATCCCCAACTCGGATAAGTCCGGTTAGTCGCTATCCGATAGGCGAGGTCAATTCTTCCATAATCCGATAGTCCGCGCATCAACTGCTGGATACCGACCAGGCCGGTACTGACATGCCCATTGAAATCTTTCATTGTTTTCTCAACTATATTCCGGAACACGACTTCCTTATAAGCCTCAGGAACCATGCCGAACCGCAGGGAAAGGATATTTGCAGTAACTGTATTGTTGCTATAATACCCCAATTCCGTATGAAGGTATTTTGAATTAAAAGCTTCTTTAACCAGTTCACTCTCTTTCCGAAAATCTTCAGCATCCTGCGGATAACCGGCCAACGCTGCAAACCGTACCATCAAATTGGACAAATAATAATAAAAGGTTGTTCCCAGCACCGCAGCTTCCGTGATACGTGAAGGATCTTTAGAGTGGATCAGTTCGGGAGATTCGGGAGGCATACACCAGTCTCCAAAATTATCTTTCGTCATAATATGATCTACCATATACTTATCTTTCATATAACGCATCCACTTCTTCATCGAAGGATAATGTTTGATGATGGGTTGTTTATCGCCAAACTGATCATAAAGCATATTTGCTATGATTAAATAGGCACCGGGCCAGGTCATATTGTCAGTGCAAACGTCCCAGTAGTTAGGAGCCACATCGGGTACAGCTCCATTTTCTTTCTGCGCCTGTTCAATATCATCGAGCCATTTGGCGTAAAGAAGATGATTATTAAAAATATAACTTTCTCCTTGCGAACCAACCGCACGGTCACCCAGCCACCCCATACGTTCGTCACGTTGCGGACAGTCGGTAGGCATGCCGCGATAATTACCGCGTATACCCCAATAAGCGTTCTTGTAAATCCTGTTGATCATCGGGTCGGAGGTTTCCAGATTACCCGTAGTCTCCATTTCATCATAAATCACTTGTCCCTCGAAGTCGGATAGAGAAGGTTTTTCCCTGAAACCCGTCAATTCAACAAAACGAAATCCATGATAAGTAAAAGTCGGTTGCCACTCTTCCATAGAATTTCCCTTTAAGATATAGGTATCTGCCGAATGTGCCGTTCGCAGATTTGCCGTATAAATAGAACCGTCTTTCTGCAACAACTCGGCAAAACGCAGTTTTAACGTATCGCCGGATTGCCCCTTTACTTTCATGCGAAGCCAACCGACCATATTTTGTCCCATATCCAGAATATATACTCCGGGAGCCGATTCGGTAATACCGATAGGTTTCACGGTATCCATCACTTTCATATTACGATTGAGTTGGGCCTCCAACTTTCCTCCCGGCAGGCTTACAACTTCTGCCTGAAGCCATTTCGTATCATCAAACGGATATGTATTCCATCCCGGCATCTCTTTTCTTGCATCATACTCTTCACCGTCAAACTCATTATTTGTTCCGATGGGACCTTCGGCCGTTATTTTCCAGGAAGCATCGCTCGCAATCACCCGTTTCTCTCCATCTTCATAGTATACCTCAAGTTGGGCAATCATTTTAGGTACATCAAAATGCCGCACTCCCGGCATACGCATCGAAGTATACCGTCCGTTGCCCAAGATGACACCGATGGCATTAGCTCCCTTTAATAATTGTCCGGTCACATCAAACCGATTATACTTCACCGATTTGGAATAATCCGTAGGCGTAGGAGCCAATACCTGATCTCCAATCTTCTTTCCGTTAATATAGGCCTCATAAAATCCTAATCCGCAAATGTACAGGGTAGCCTTTCTCACTTTCTTCGAGTTCAAATTGAAAGGTTTGCGCAGATAACGGGCAGGGACTCGCGTATTCCCCTCCAGTTTATCTTGTGGAAAAGCTCTCCCTATCCACACAGCCTGCCAGTCCGACGGATGCAACAGTCCCATCTCCCAACTGGCAGGTTCACTCCAAGCGGAAATACCTTTATTGGTTTTTACCCTCACTTTCCAATAACATTGGATACGGCTATCGAGCATATCGCCGCCATACGAAATATATGCGGACTGATCGGACGCCACATCACCCGTATCCCACAAATCACCTTCTTCCCGGTTTAATTTCTCCAACGAAGTGGATACGAGGATATGGTAGGAGACTTGTCTTACATCTCTCACATCAGATAAAATCTCCCAACTCAAACGGGGAGAGGGACAATCAATGTTTTGGGGATTTACAAGCATCTCGGTTTTCAGACAGGAGATACTCACTTGAGCCTTCTTACCGGATACGGCGAGGCTCATGCTTAAGAATAAGCAGATAAAAAAAATGTTCTTCATGTGTTGTGTATATTTTGTGTTGTAATGTCTCTTTAGAGAACAGAGTATCGAAACCAAATACTCTAAAAATAAAGAAGGATGCACCTTTTCACAGATAACACCCTCCTTTTTTATCTGATTGGCTGAATCTTATTTCAACTTCGCCAATGCTTCTTTAATACGGCGAATTGCTTCAACGATATTTTCATCGCTGGTAGCATAACTCATGCGAATGCATTCAGGAGCTCCGAAAGAAGTACCGCCTACACATGCTACGTGAGCATCTTCAAGCAGATACATCGCCAGATCATCCGAATTCTCAATCTTACGGTCACCCGCTGATTTACCAAAGAAAGAACTGCATTTAGGGAACAGGTAGAAAGCACCTTCCGGTACATTTACCTCAAATCCGGGAACTTCCTTTGCCAATTTTACAATCAGGTCACGACGACGTTCGAAGGCTTGACGCATCTCCTCAACCGGAGCTTGAGAACCTGTATAAGCAGCCTCGGCAGCCTTCTGAGATACCGAACAAGGGCCTGAAGTATATTGTCCCTGAAGTTTATTGCAAGCCTTCACAATCCATTCCGGACCGGCTATGAACCCAATTCTCCATCCGGTCATCGCATACGCCTTTGACACACCGTTAACAATCACGGTACGGTCTTTCATTTCGGGGAACTGAGCAATGCTCTGATGTTTTCCGATATAATTGATGTGTTCATAGATCTCATCGGCAACGACTATGATTTGTGGATACTTTGCCAACACAGCAGCCAAACCGGCCAATTCTTCTTTGCTGTAAACCGAACCGGTCGGGTTAGACGGTGAGCAAAGTATCAACGCTTTGGTTTTGGGAGTAATGGCAGCTTCCAGTTGCGCAGGAGTAATTTTGAAATCCTGTTCGATACCGGCAGTCACAATCACCGGCGTACCTTCTGCCAGTTTCACCATTTCAGGATAGCTTACCCAATAAGGAGCAGGTACAATGACCTCGTCACCCGGATTCACCAACACCATAATAGTGTTACATACAGATTGTTTTGCCCCATTTGCACAAGAAATCTGAGCGGCTGTATATTCCAGACCGTTTTCTTTCTTCAGTTTCTCTACGATAGCATTACGCAAAGCCGGATAACCCGGAACCGGAGAGTAGCGAGAGAAGTTGTCATCTACCGCTTTCTTGGCAGCTTCTTTGATGTGGTCGGGAGTATTGAAGTCAGGTTCTCCCACACTGAGGTTAATTACATCAACACCCTGAGCTTTCAGCTCAGCACTTTTTTGCGACATAGCAAGAGTCGCCGAGGGCGACAAGCTGTTCAAACGGTCTGATAGTTGGTTCATTTCGTATCTATTTTATTGTTGTTGAGTGAATTTGATTGCAAAATAAACTATAATATTTGATATATGAAAGCAAATAGACAGTTTACTTATTAAAATGAAGCGTATGACCCATTCTATCTTTCTTAGTCTTCAGGTAGCGTTCATTATAAGGATTCGGCTTAATCTCAATTCCCACATTCTCGGTAATCTCTAACCCATAGGCTTCCAGACCGATACGTTTCACCGGATTGTTAGTCATCAGTTTCATCTTCTTCACTCCGATCTCACGCAAAATCTGTGCACCGACTCCATAATCACGTTCATCGGCATCAAAACCCAAATGGAGATTGGCATCTACCGTGTCATAACCTTCTTCCTGAAGTTTATAAGCAGCAATCTTATTCATCAGGCCGATGCCACGACCTTCCTGATTCATGTAAACGATCACCCCTTTACCGGCAGCCTCAATCATTTCCATAGCTTTGTGAAGCTGTTCACCACACTCACAACGACATGAACCAAAGATATCACCCGTCATACAAGAAGAGTGCACACGCACCAGAATCGGTTCGTCTGTATCCCAGGTTCCCTTTATCAATGCAATGTGTTCCATTCCATTTGATTTCTGGCGGAAAGGTATCAGACGGAAATGCCCGAACTGTGTAGGCATATCCACTTCAACGCCTCTATCGACAATAGACTCCATCTGGAGACGATAAGCAATCAGATCTTTAATGGAGATTATTTTCAATCCGAAGCGACGGGCTACTTCTACCAACTGAGGCAGACGGGCCATGGTGCCGTCTTCATTGATAATTTCGATCAATGCAGCGGCAGGATATAATCCGGCAAGCTTAGCCAAATCGACACTTGCCTCGGTATGACCTGCACGACGAAGTACCCCGCGAGAGCGGGCACGCAAAGGATTGATATGTCCCGGACGCCCCAGGTCGGCAGGTTTTGTCTTCGGATCAGCCAAAGCGTGAATAGTCATTGCACGGTCATGCATGGAAACTCCGGTTGTACACCCCTCAAGCAAGTCGACAGTAACAGTAAACGGAGTTTCGTAAATTGAAGTGTTGGAAGACACCTGCATATCCAGTTCCAACTCAGCGCAACGTTCTTCTGTGATTGGAGCACAAAGTACTCCACGACCGTGAGTCAGCATGAAATTTACTTTTTCCGGAGTAATCTTCTCGGCAGCAATAATGAAATCACCTTCATTTTCACGATCTTCATCATCTACCACAATTACAAAATTACCTTCTTTGAAGTCAGCTATCGCCTCTTCAATGGTATTCAGTCTGATTGGTTCCATACTTTTATATCTTGTTTTCGTTATTAATATCTTTTATTGTCAATTCCACATCCCGGTTCAATGCGATAATCCGCTCCATGTCTTTATTCAGACGTATACGAAAAGCCCAAATCCGGAAATAAAAGAACAGACCAATAGGAATCACAATTCCTATTGCCATATTAAGCCAATAATTATGGAATGGGCGCACATGCGCATTTACAGGGATAATCGGATATTTTTCCAACTTCTGAAGTAGTATCAGTGAACGGGTATTAGACATCTCATCAACCAATGCTTCCATACGGTTGTTTATAGCGATAATTTCCTGATCTTGCCCGCCGGACATCCACAGGCTAAAATAATTGGGTGCCTTGGCCAATCGGTTCTTTTGCATATAAGCCCTACACTCCTCTGAAAGGCCATTCAAATCGAATGGAAGACGTTGATAATCCGGATCATGAATAATAACTTCCTTCTTGGACAGATGTCGGACACTACGTACCCCAAACACTCTTTTGAACCAAGAGATATATACATCCGTATTCAATACAACGGAGTCTTTATTCGATTTATAAGTCAGGAAATATCCAAGCGGAGCCAGAATGGCAGAACTCATCCACATCCCCATCCACACAATCCACTTTCCATCACGGGCCATTTTATAACCCGTGTTGTCTATTATATAGTAAATAATAAAGGTAAGTACGGAAACAATAACAGGCATTCCCAATCCACCTTTACGAATAATCCCTCCCAAAGGTGCACCAATGAAAAAGAATAAAAGACAGGATAGAGAAATCGTGATCTTCCGGTGCCATTCTATTTTATGTTTCCTTATACTGAAGTCATTCTGGGTCATCGTAAAGCTCTTAAATCCCCAGTCACTCGATAGATTCTCTGTACGCCCAACAGCTGATGCTATAATCTTCTGCTTATTCATCAACGTAGCAGCCTCAAACAGACTATCTACATTATAGTCACGAATCTGCGCTTCCTGCATTTTCAAGGTATCTTCTTTCGTCAATCCGACTGCTGTACGATAGGGTCCCTTACTTGCTTCAACAAAATACTGTCTTCCGATACTATCGGCCAATACGGTCATAGAATCGATAGATGCCTGTATTTTTATCATATCTTTGGTAGTGGACTGATTGCTCATGATGCTGGCATCAGCCATATTAAAATCTGAGTCGAACTGAATAATCGAATGCTTTTCCCGGAAAGACTCACGACGGTAAGGAACATTCTTCGAACTCATGCTCTGTGCTTTCAGATTCTCAAACATCTCGCCGCTGTACAGATGCAAGTAGAGATGCTGTTTATCAGCGGTCATTTCCAAACGTCCCGAATCAGCAACTATAATGCGAGCATTATCAAAGTTGTTGGAGAAATCATAAATGATCACATCATAAAGCATACCCGTTTTACGGTCTTTCCTTTGTACTTTCAGGTTATAACCATCTATTTCATCATAGAAAACTCCTTCGGGAATATCAACTTCAGGAGATTTCTGCTTCATCGAAATAAGCAGGGTTCCCAACTTGGCTTGCGCCTGCGGACCGATGACGTTCTGGAAATAAAAGGATACACAACAAATGGCAAAGACGAGAACAATAAGCGGGCGCATGATTTTAAGTAATGAAATCCCCGCCGCTTTCATGGCAAGCAACTCAAAACGTTCACCAAAATTACCAAACGTTATCAAAGAAGCCAACAACACTGCCAAGGGTAGTGACATCGGTACCAGACTCAACGCAGAATAAAAGAAGAATTGAGCCAGTACACTCATCTCCAACCCTTTTCCCACCAATTCGTCTACATACTTCCACAAAAACTGCATCATGAAGATGAAGAGGCAGATGAAAAATGTACCGACAAAGAGTAATAAAAAACTCTTTATTATAAAAATATCTAATCTTTTTATGCGTAGCATCTTAATAGTTTCATGCAATTAAGATACAAAATTAGCACAAAAAAAGGAGTGCGAAAAATTTTTGGTCGAAAGTTAACTAAAAACCACATGTTCTCCGTAACTTACTCACCTGAGAATCCCACAATTCCTTCAAATCATCCGCTTCATCCGCTTCAGAAAAGTCAGTAATTTCGAGCACATAGTCACCCGTCAATTCATTATAACTCATCTTAATTTCAAAATAGTCCCTTTCATTTTCGTCATCAAGCCAGTGGAAACGAATGAACGAATATGCCCGAATCGCAACAATACCAGCCTGACGCTGTTCGGTTTTGCCCCAACAAAAGGTCACCGTTTTATCATCTGATACTACTTTGTCTGCGAACCAGTCCTCCAAACCGGTAGGTGTGCTAATTGCTGACCAAAGAATATTTTTAGAGGTCGCATTCAGAAGGTATTCCAAATGTATTTTCTCTTTTTTCATAGCTTCATTCATTATTGATTGTGTGTGCCAAGATAAATACTTTTTTCTAATTACAAGGCATAATTAATTCACTTTCTTCATTACATCTCTTCTTTCCGGGTCAGGAACAGCCTGTCCATCGTACTTTCAAAGATCTTTTTTTTAAGTTAAACACAAAAAAGATAGAAAATGTTTTGGAGATTTAAAAAAAGGCTCTATCTTTGCACCCGCAATCGAGAAACAATGGCGGGATAGCTCAGCTGGTTAGAG